>Ga0209990_10000823_pt1 | contig 29049 bp, 38 predicted proteins | sample NOAtaG_6_FD_187304 | JGI IMG/M metagenome (GOLD analysis project Ga0209990, IMG submission 187304) | Freshwater lake microbial communities from Lake Erie, under a cyanobacterial bloom - NOAA_Erie_Diel5S_2200h metaG (SPAdes) (version 2) | ecosystem: Environmental > Aquatic > Freshwater > Lake ...
ATATTGGAAGTAATGCCACAAGAAAACTTCGAGGCTTTTGGACTTAAAGGAACATTTAGAAATGGCGGTGACACCATTAACTATAAAGACGATTTTAAATGGTCTGAAATAAAAGAAAAATTAACAGAAAGGGAAATGCTCCTTAAAGTAGCTTTGAAGTCCAATTCAACCATTTATGATGATGATGGTATAGAAGTAACAAGAGTTAGTACAACACCAAGAAAAAGTGTTCTCGCTATCAGTTGGTAATTAAGTAAAAAATCAGTAAATTTATAAAATAATATTAAAAGATGCAAGGTTCTGGCATCGTAATTCAGAATCATAAATAAATTATAATATTATGAGCAATCGTAAACAGGCGTTCCAAACGCCACAATCCAACCCAGCCACTAAATTCATCGAGTGGAAGTCCAATGAAAAATGTTTTTCTTACTACGACAAAGACATTGCTGAATCGTTAAAAGGTTCAGACCCGGAAGTAATAAAAGAAAAAGCAAACGTTCAAATCCCATTACCGTTTAAATTCCTTGTGTTAGACGAACTATCTTTTGTAAAAGGATGGAGTGATGCATTAACTGGAAATATTATCTCTAATGAAGTTAAATTTATCTCAAAAGAAGTAATTACAGCTAAATGCTACCATAAGAATGTAAAAGGCGAGAATGTTACAACTGAAATAGCGAAAGGACTTTACAAAGACATTAAAGACCAAATTGTATCGGCTGGAGCTAAATATCATAAATCTATTTATGTTATGCTTGAGGATGGCTCACTTGCAAACATTAAGTTAAAAGGAGCTTCTGTTGGTAAATGGGCAGATTTTACCTTAAAAACACGCTCAAGGTTAGCTGACGAATGGGTTGTAGTATCAAAAGCAGAGGATGGAAAAAAGGGAGCAGTTAAATTCTCAACTCCAGTCTTTGCATTTGCGAACTCTTTAAGCGATAAAGAATGTACAATGGCAGATAATTGCTTTGATATTTTGGAATCGTATCTAAAAACCTATTTAGTCAAAGCAGATGTAATTATTAATGATATTGATGTTATTGATGAGGAGGAAGTGGAATATCAAGACGAATTAGATTTTTAGCAAACATTTTTAGTTGACAGCAAACATTTTAAATGTTAATGTTTGCTGTTTAACTAATTGATTATCAGATATGGTAAACTGCAATAGCAAACATAGCAAACATTTTTTTTAATTTTAGACACCCCCCTCTAAAAAAACAATTCCCTTTTTATAAGGGTATATAGAAAGGCTAATAATGTTTGCTATTTTTAAAATAATTATTACTATATTTACAAAGTAAACCATCACTTACAAGGAAAAGTTACTCCAACATTGGAGAACTGACAAACCCTTAAAGATGTGTGATGGCTCTTTAGGGGTTTTGTCTTTTAAAAAAATATTATTATGGAATATAAATTTTCAGTATTTAAAGAACTATTAAAAACTAAAGATACACCTTACGAGGTTGATTTAGTTAAAATATACAATAGGTTAGTAAGTGGCAAATCAAAGCCAACTGTTGAGCTGATAAGAAGTGCTAAAACAAAAGTGGAAGCTGAAAGGCTAAAAAAAACTTTACCTTGTATTTTATTTTCTGGAATATTTAGTCAAAGGAACTCAAATTCTTGTGTTAAACATTCAGGACTTATGGTTTTAGATTTTGACAAATATGAAACGGAAAAAATTATGCTTGAGCAAAGAAAATTACTTGAGCAAAATCCACACGTTATTTTATTGTTTACATCTCCATCAGGAAATGGCTTAAAAGTAGTGGTAAGAATACCCGAAGCAACAAAAGAAACACATCCAAAATATTATAAGAAGTTTTATGAGGATTTTAATTTTGACAATTTTGATGCTAACTGTTCAAATATTGATAGGGTTTGCTATGAAAGTTATGATCCACAACCTTACTTAAATTTAGAGGCTACAATTTATAATCCACGACTTGTTGATGAAGGATATAGGGTTTCAGAAAAAGCGCCTTTAATTCCAATAACAGACGAATATAAGATTATTGAAAAGATAATGGCTTTTGATTGGAAGAAAGATTTTAGAGAAGGAGAGCGAAATTCTTTTATTTTTGATATTGCTGGAATGTTTTGTGAATATGGTGTAAATCAAAATACTGCCGAAGGATATATTTTAAACAATGTAGTTATTGGCGATTTTTCAGAAACAGAAGTTAAGACAACTATTAAAAGCGCATATAAGAAAAGGAATTTTGACAGTAAGTTTTTTGAGGATTACAATAGAATTGACCAGATAAAAAGTGATTTAAAAAAAGGTAAAGATGCTGTTATAAAAAAGCATGGTATTTCGGAGGATACATTTGACGAAATAAAGGAAGTGTTAGAACACGAAGATTTTTGGTTCATTACCTACGACAAAAATGGTAAAGAGAAGATTACTGTTGATTCGTTAAAATATAAATTCTTTTTAGAGCGTAATGGCTTCAAAAAGCATTACCCTAATGATACCCAAAAGCCAACGTGGGTTTATATTAATTCAAATAAAGTTAAGATTACAAGCGTTGAGATAATTAAAGACTTTGTGCTAAATTATTTGCTTGAAATTAAGGAGTTTGAAGTTTGGAACTATTGCGCTAAATACCAAAACTTATTTGCAGAGAATTTTCTTTTAATGTTAGAGAGCATAGAATTGAAAATGCTTACAGACACAAAGCACAAATCTTATATCGCTTATCAAAATGGAGTGCTTGAGGTTTCTAAAAATGAAGTGAAGCTGATTGATTTTATTGATATTGACTTCTACATTTGGGAGGATCATATATTGCCAAGAGATTTTGTTGAATTAGACGATTACGATAATGATTACCAGCAGTTTATTAATAACATATCTAACAATGAGCCAATGCCTATGGAGTGCGTTTTAGGTTATCTAATGTCCACTTATAAGAATAGAAGCAATAATAAGGCTATTATTTTAAATGATGAGGTTATAAGCGAAAATCCCGAAGGAGGAACAGGAAAAGGAGTTTTTGTGCAAGGTATTAGCCAAATAAGAAAAACCAGTATAATTGATGGTAAGTTATTTGATGGTAAAAAATCATTTCCTTATCAGACTGTTTCTTTAGATACAAAGATATTAGTGTTTGATGATGTTATTAGAAATTTCAATTTTGAGGAAAAGTTTAGCTTAGTTACAGAGGGATTGACTTTGGAGCGTAAAAATAAAGATGCTATAAAGTTAAACGTACACGAAAGCCCTAAACTTATAATATCAACAAATTATGCTATTAAAGGCGAAGGCAACAGCCACGATAGAAGAAGATTTGAATTAGAGATTGCACAATATTATGGTAAAGATTTAACACCTGAGGATGAATTTAAAAGACAATTATTTGATGATTGGGAATTAATAGACTTTCAAAAGTTTGACAATTATATGATTCATTGTTTGCAGATGTTTTTAAATAATGGACTTGTTAAGCAAAATGCTAAAAATATTAAGATGCGGAAGTTCATTGCCGAAACTTGTTTGGAGTTTTATTATTTTATTAAAGATAAAGATAATGTTCCACGAAACGAAAGGCTTGATAAGAAGATGTATTTTGACAAATTTGTTGATGAATACCAAGACTTTAAAAAATGGCTTACACGCAAGAAATTTAATATTTGGGTGCAGAAGTATTGTAGCTTTATGAAATATGAATATATTTCAGATAATACTAATGGATTGCAATGGTTTTTAATTAAAACTGACGATGTTGAGATTGATGACGATATAATGTTTTAACTATGGAGTTACGTAAATATCAAGTTAGGTTATCCAATGAAGCTACTGAAATTTTAAAAAGAAAACATTTGGTTTATATCGCAATGGAGGTACGTTGTGGTAAAACAATAACTGCACTTCAAACTGCTGAAAACTTTGGTGCTAAAAACGTGCTATTCCTAACTAAACTTAAAGCATTTAGTTCAGTTCAGTCGGATTTTGATAATATGAAATTCACTTTTAAGTTAACTATTGCCAACGATGAAAGTTTACATAAAGTAACAGGAGATTTTGATTTAGTTATTCACGATGAGCATCACAGATTTGGAGCATTCCCGAAGCCAAATGCAACTGCCAAGCTATTTAAAAAAATGTTTGCAGATTTGCCAATGATATTCTTATCAGGCACTCCAACTGCCGAGAGCCACTCACAATGGTATCATCAATTTTGGGTAAGCAATTACAGCCCTTTTAAGCAAATAAATTTCTATAAATGGGCAAATGATTACGTTAATGTAAAAGTGAAGCATTTAGGATATGCAAAAGTGAATGACTACACCGATGCAAGGAAAAAAGACTTTTGGCATTTGATTAGGTATTACATTTTAACTTTTACGCAAATTGAGGCTGGATTTGAAACGCAAGTGAATGAAAACGTTTTGTACTGCGATATGGATGCAATTACATATAAGATAATTGATAAGCTTAAAAGAGATTTAGTGGTGCAAAATAAGGAAGGGCAATTAATATTAGCCGATACTTCGGTTAAGTTACAGCAGAAGTTGCACCAGCTTTATAGTGGAACGTGTAAATTTGAGGATGGTACAAGCAAAGTAATTGATTTCAGTAAGGCGATGTTTATAGATAAGCATTTCAAAGGCAGTAAAATAGCTATATTCTATAAATTTGTAGAGGAGTTCAATGCCCTTAAAACAATATTTGGCAATAGACTGACAAACGATTTAGAGGAGTTTAATGCATCTGATAAAAATATCGCCTTGCAGATTGTGAGCGGAAGAGAAGGTATTAGCTTGGCTAAAGCAAAGTATTTAGTGTATTACAATATTGATTTTAGTGCAGTAAGTTATTGGCAGAGCAGGGATAGATTAACTACGATGGACAGAAAGGTAAACGATGTTTATTGGGTATTTAGCAAAGATGGTATTGAAAATAAAATTTACGCTTCGGTAATTAAGAAAAAAGACTATAACAATGAAACATTCAAAAGAGATTTCGGAACAAAAAATACAAAGCAAAATAATCAACCAACTCACAAAAGATGGATGGCTTTGCGTAAAATTAATTAAGACATCAAAAAACGGCATACCAGATTTAATGTGCCTTCGAAATGGCATAACTATGTTTATTGAAGTTAAAAAGCCAAATGGTAAGTTGAGCGAATTGCAGAATATAAGAATCAAACAATTACAAGATTTAGGATTTGAATGTAAAATATGGACAGATTATGACACAGATTTCAGTACAAGGATTTAAAATTGACATTAACCACTTTGACACGCAAATATCAAAGAGTGGCAGACCATTTAGATTGAGTGGCGTTGGAATTGTAACAACTAAACCAGCAGTATGGGTTGATAAAACGCTTACACATGGCACTTATTATTATTTTAGGTATTTAGACAAAGACGAGTTCTTTGGCTTTGAGTTTGATCCATACAATAACTTTATTTCAAAACTATGATTTACACAATTAAAAACATCGCTGATTTCTGTAACGTTGATTACGGATTTATTAAAAGAATAATTGACTCTAATGAGTTAAGACCAAAAATAATTTGCGGAAATGCAAACGAAAAAAAAGGATATAGCTTCTATCAGTTATTTATTATTCAGGCTTTTTTAGAACAATTATCTCAAAACAATTTACATTTCGATTTTGAGAATGAAGAGATTTATACAATTAACGAAAGTAAAATTAACGAAGTATGAATGTAGTATCACTATTTAACGGAATGAATACAGGTCGCCAAGCACTTGAAAATTTAGGCATAAAAGTAAACAAATATTATTCAAGTGAAATTAAACCTTACGCAATAGAATTAACACAACATCATTTTCCTGATACTATTCAAGTTGGTGATGTAACTAAATGGAAAGAATGGGATATAGATTGGAAAACTATTGATTTAGTTTTATCAGGTTCACCTTGTCAAGATTTATCAGCTGCTGGTAAAAGAGCAGGTATTAATGGAAGCAGAAGTAGTTTGTTTTTTGTGTTTGTTGAAATATTAGAACATATAAAATCACTCAATCCTAAAGTATTATTTCTTCAAGAAAATGTAGGAAGTGCAGCTAAAATAGATGTTGGAATTATGAGTAGAGCTTTAGGAGTTTATCCAGTTAGAATTAATAGTAGTTTAGTTACTGCTCAATTAAGAGACCGATACTATTGGAGTAATATAAGAACTAAAGAAGATGGAATGTTTGGCGATATTGTTACTGATATACCACAACCAAAAGACAGAGGGATAATGTTTAAAGATATTATTACAGGTGGTAGAGTTGAGAGAGTAAAAGCACTTGCAATATTAGAAAGTGAAAGTAGAGCTGTTAAAAGTCAAGAAAGTATTAAAAAACGAGCTGAAAAAGAGTTTATAAATATGATTTACGTTGATACTGATAAACATACTTGTTTAAATACAGGAAGTGGTAAGGATGAAAACGCATCTCAAAGATATCTTAAACATAGAAACGAAACTACGGGTATGATTACCTTAATATACGAAGAAAACAACGAATTAAGAGTTAAAACAAATACTAAACAAGGTTATGATGTAGTTACGGAAAATGATTGTTTAGACTTAAGTTTTCCAACTTAAAAAACAAGACGAGGCAGAGTAACAAAAGGTAAAAGTCCTTGTTTAATGGAAAGTTCAAATAACCTTTATTCTTATAAAGATGGATTTGTAAGAACAGTAAATAAAATTGAAATGTGCAGACTACAAGGTTTCCCTGATGATTATTGTGATATACTTTCAACTGCCAAAGCAGGATCACTTTTAGGCGACGGTTGGACTTTACCAGTAATAGAACATATTTTCTCATTTATAAAACAATAACTATGAACTACCTATTATCAAAAGAGCATTTTATTGCTCACGACCAGCTGTTAAGTGATTACAAGAATTTGGTTTGCCACTACGAAGATTTTAAATATTATCCAAAAGGCACATTACATCAGAATAAAGCAAAGGATAATTGCATTAAGTACTTAATATCAATTATCAATAATAAGAAGTTATTAGGAATTGATACAAGTGCTGATGAATTACTTTTGGATGAGCTTAAACAAGTACCCACCAAGTAAAGTATAAGTTTATTAAATCAAAAACCCTCTCAAATTTGCGTGAGAGGGTTTCTAACCTAAAATCAAACATATATGAAAAGTCAAATATAATGTTTAATTTTTTTATAAGCAAAATAAATAGGAATTAATAAAAGTAACCACCAATATGATTGTTTACGTTCAGTTTGTTTTACATCAATTACTTTGTTTCTTTTAACCATCACTGTACCCTCTTTTTTTGCGTTGTGTTGGATTTTTACATCTTTTTGAATACTTATATTGTTTTTACTTTTTTTGCGTCTTATTTTAGCGTTTTTGTACGTTATTCCATTCACAACCATAGGTAATGTATCAAATATCGGACTTATCTCTATTTCATCAGTTGAAGAAGTGTCAATTATTTTAGTGTTGTCAGTTACTTTTGTTTCGGTTTTTTCTTCTGTTTTAATTTCTGTCTTTTCAGTTTCTTTGGTTTCTGACTTGGCTACTTTTCGTGATCCACAAGAAGTTAAAAATATCGCACCTAATAAGGCAATTAATAAAATATTGTTTCCGTTTGTTTTCATATTATTACTTTTTATGTAAATTAAAACCTCATTTTTTAAGGTTTATCTTTAGACGATTGGTAACTTATAAGTTACATTTCGTCTCTAATTTATTAAATATTTGGGACTAAAGTTATAAGTTAATTTGAATCTTAAGTGTTGGGCAGCTCATTTTGTGTTCTCCCTCTACTTTATGGCAGTACTCACAATAATTATCTTTTACACATTTTGGATAAGTACAATAGTTTAAATTGCAAATTTCTCCTTCTCTTTTAACTCCTTTCAGTTTGCACTTGTTTGATTCTTTACCATTTGCCCAAAACATATCACAATTATCTGCGTCGCTTTCTCTGTTGAATATTCCGTATGATTGCCAATATTCTGATGCTGGTGCAGTAAATCTGTAACAGTACTCTTTTGAAGGGCAATGTATATCGTTGCATTTTTCTATATCAGCCATATTAAACTATTTTATAATTGATAATTCTAATATTCTTTAACTCATAGTTACCATCATTTGCAATTTTAACGTGAGCAAATCCATGGTTATAGTTGTTATAAGGCGCATATTCAGGCTCTAACCCACAAAGACATCCAGTTGACCAGGTTGTTGTAACTTCACCCGATAAACTCTTTTCTGTATGTTCGCTAGTCCTATGATGATGCCCAACCAAACAGCTTTCTTTAGCTTTTAAAAATAACCCTCTCGCTGGATTAACAGGAGGTGCAAATCCCCCAAACCATTCGTGCCCATGTAATATTGGAAGTTTACCCGCTAAAGCCATTTGTTTATCTTTAACCAATGTAACACCGAACTCCCTAAATCTCAATAACTGTTCAAGTTTAAAATCGTCAATCCCTAATAATTCAGGAGCTTTAATCATTAAATAATCCTCGTATCTTTTTTCGTGATTGCCGATTTTATAGTAAATAGGGCATTTGAATAAATCTTGCATCATTTTTAAAAACGCTCTAACCATTTCTAACTCTCCAGCCATATCTCTCAATCGTCTATCTTTTGTAAAACGGCTACATTGATAAAAGTCTGCAATATCACCATTTAAATAAATTGCATTTACATTATTTTCAAGTCCGTAGTTGATAGCCAATTCAAGTGCTTTGTTATCTTGGTAAGGAAAATGAATATCGCTTAAGATTAAAATATTATTTTGGCCTTTTGGAATTATAAAGGCTTCGCATTTTTCGTAATCGCTGTTGGGTAAGTCTATCACTCTGCTAATAGATTGTTTTTTCTGAATTTCGGTACGTTCACCAGCTTTAGAAATAGGAGAGTTATTTTTACCATTTTCACCTCTGTATCTTCTTACATTGGTTCTGACAGTATCAAGTGAACTAAAGTCTAATTTATGCTTATCATAAATTAATCTTGAAATAGCCATTGTTGTTGCCTTTGGGAACTTATTTATAAATGATAAAATAATATCTTTTTTATAAGTAGCAGCGTTTTGATTGCCTTTTATGCTCATAAGTTTAATTTAGTTATTCAAACTTACAAAAAAAAGTAGTGAATATCACTACTTTATGGAGTAAAATATAAATCAGCTTCTTTTATTCGTCTATTGGTTAACCCTTTTAATGTAACACCACCAGCTTTATTCCATTTTAAAAATTCATTTCTAATGGTTAAATCCTTTGGATTTGCATTAACCTTTTTTAATAGAGTGGATGATGATAAAGCTCCAGAACCAACGTTAAAAGCAAAAGATACTAAGGCATTAAACTGATTTTGTGTAACTGGTTTTTTAAGCATTGTAAAGACTCTTGTTGCAAATCTATTAGCAACTATTTCGAGTAAGTCCTCTGCTCTTTCTTTTGTTATTGGTTTATCAGTCATTTGTACCTTTGCGCCACTTTCATAAAAGGTACTTCCGTAGCCAATAGTAGGCACTTTAGCACTACATAAATATGGCTTCAAACTAAGTCCTTCAAACTCTTTGATAAGGTCTAAACCTTTTTGGTCTATTTTCATTTATGCGACTTTTTATAAGTTTCAAATTGTTTCTTAAGTGCTTCGTGGTCTGCTTCTAATTGGTTGTATTTTTTTTCTAATTCATCAAATTTATCTTTCCAATATTTTGACGCTTCAACTTCTTTGGCGTATGCTAAATATAAATCGTTAAATTGTTTTTGTAATCCTTTAAAATCTGTTTGAAGTTCATCAATCTTTTTGTCTTGCTCTAGATTATAATTTTTAAGCATATCCCTATCAGCTTTTAAATCGTCAACTAAACCCTCGTAAATGCCTTGCACTTTAGTTAAAAAATCGCCATTACTATTTTTTAATTCTACTTTTTTTGCTTGTTTGCCACCAAATACCCAAGCTATTGGAATTGATATTGTACTAATTATTGCAACCCAATTTTCTAACAACCAAATCATTTTTTGTATTTTTTTATAATTGCAAAAATAGTATCTAATAGAAATAATATCAAACAAAAAATAAATAAATAAACACTTATTACTTTTAAATCAGGAACAAGTGTTGAAAGTCCAAAACCAAATAACGAACCTATTGCAGTTCTATAAATATCTGTTTCATCTATTGGATTTTTAAAAACTACATTTTTATAAAACTCGTAAGTAACACCCATACCCATACCAAGTATTAATCCTACTATTATACTACCTATTATCTTTTGCCATAAATAGAAGTCATAAACACCAGTAGCGTTACCGATAGTATAAGCAAAGGCAAATCCGCCTATGTAGTGAAATTTATTCCGATTTTTCATAAAATGTTTGTGTTTCAAAGTTATAAACTGAATTAGGTGTTATCTCGTAATCGTTTGGCGAAGGAATTGCATCTTGTGTTTCTGGCAAATCTAAATCTATTAAACTTGCGTACAATACTGCTCCTGTTTGTTTGTCTACTATTATATTCATATTATCCTAACTTTTGTTTTTCTATTGTAAAAGATTTCGTTGTGAATACTGTTCCTACTGCATCTAAAGTTACTGTAACCAATATCCAAATGTTACCACTTGGGACAATAGTTTGAGTATCGGTAGCCGTAAATAACAAATCAACATTCATATTTGAAATTATTGAAGTTGTTGCAGAACTTAACAAATCTAAAGAAGTACCTCTAACTAACATTTTACGCAAAAACCCACCGTTTCTGTTACTTCCTGTATTGTATAATGCTATTTGGGTTGCTCCACTTATACTGTTGGTTGTGTTTCTATAAAGTCTTATAGGCACAGTATTAGCTGATGTTTTTCCGTAATCTAAAGGCATAAAAAGATTACAAACTGCATCAAGCGTGTTGGCTGGTATTTGTAAAGAAGCCACAACGGTTTCAACTACTGTTCCTGTATGCGTTCTATTACCTGTATCAATAGCAATAGGTAAACGTAAAGCGTCTATTTGTGCTTGAATAGAACTTCTTACCCCATCTAAATAACTTATTTCAGTATCTGAAACACCACTAACTACATTTTGCTTTAAAGCTAAAGCGTCAAATACTGCATTTTCGCTTGGTGCTTTATCAGTTACGCCATTTGTTATTGTTTCAACAATATTATCGTTTGTAAGTATGTTTTGAATAGCATTACTCGCATTTTTCCAAATAGGATTACCGCTACTATTTGCTCCAAGTGAACTTTCGGAAGCTGATGCCGAAATGTTTGAACTTTGATGTTTTAATCCTAAATGCCCAGCACCGCCTGTGCCTTTTACGTGAAGCGATTTAGCATTTAAAGAAAAAGCATCTAAATCAACATCAGCAGTTGCTCCAGTATAAGGAACGAAAGTAGATGTTGAAGGAATGTCATCTAAGGTAGCTAATGTTTTAGTTGCATTTACCACATTAGGAAATTTAATAACACCATTTCCAGTTGGGTCGTTATAAGTAACACTAGTGCTAAAATTACCTTTATCGTATCTGTCACTTTCATAATTTCTTCTTATTGACTTTACAAATGCCCCAGCTCCATCATATAAAGTCATATCTATTTTATTAGAATTGATTAAACTTTGGGTAAGTAACGTTACACCACCACCATCAAATGTTTCAATAGTAAGACCCGATTTGTCTATAATATTAATTGCATTTTCATCAATACTTCTAAAATCTATAAGTTTTTCAATAGCAGTTTGATTAATATCTAAAACATCTCCTATGCCACCTTTTTGCACCCAAACAGCATTATTAAGAGTTCTATCTGTACATATATATATATCTCCATTGTCTAAAACCCAACTGCTACCAACTACAAATCCTTTACTAATATCATCAGTATTAGTTGGAATGTTTGTAAAGTTATTTAAGACTGCTCGAATAGCAAAACCATCTTGCTCCATAACATATAAACGCCCAGCTTCCCACTTTAATTCATAGTCGATTGAACATCTTAACGCTATACCTTTATTACCACCATCCTCTGCATCGGTTGTTCCTTTTATAAGTTTACTTCCATTATCTAATATAACGGCATCGCCATCTGAAATTGATATATCTTGTCCATCTGTTGTATTGCCTAAAACAAGTGTTTGAGCAAGTGTTTGAGAACCGCCACCGCCAGTGCTATTAATAACAGGATTTAATGGATCAGTATTATCAACTGCCGAACCAGTAACAGTTTGAACTCCAACCTCTGCAACAATAGGTATTCCAACCGCCAACTCCCAATGGTCTTCCAAACTCATAATTGCATTTAGTTCATCCGTACAAATAATATTAGGATAACCATTAATGTTTAAATAAGTACCAGCACCAGCTAAAAAGAAGCTCGGATTTTCAGGAACATCAGGCAACTGTTGACCATCCGAAATAGAAATAGCAATATAACCAACACCGCCACTAGCTTCTATTGTTGTGGCTATTAAATTTGCTAGTGCTTGTATTGAAGACTGTTTTAAATCTCCATTTGTTTCAGCAACAGGAATTAATTTTGTTAAATCTAAAGTCGCTGGTGCTAATTGGTCAACTCTTATCGTTGTAATATTATCTGGATTTATTGCCATGTTTTTATAATTTCATTATTTTTAATAATACCATATAAGGTTGCATATTTTTATTATTTCCATTAACTCCAGTTAAACCTGAAAGACCTACTGTTGCTTGTGATCCATCTGTTGGTTTAACTAATCTGTAATCATTATCACCACCAGCTGAACCTCGCCTTGCAACATAATCTATTGAAGTTATATCGATATTTGTTTGCCCACCATTATTAGGAGCAAACATTAAATGCTGATGCTCAACTACAACTGCATTTTTAGAGCCACCTACGGCTTTTATAACTGGATAGTTTACTCCATAACCTATGCTTACTAATCCATCTAAATTAGGAGTGCCATTTTGACCATTACATATAGCATAGCCAAGCATTAAATCAACTCCTAATCCTGTTTCGTCAAAATTGTCATCAATATAAGCTTGAGAAACCCATAAATCTTTAATTTCAAATTGAAATGCATTAGCATTTGTATTCACAAAATTAACTAATTGCTGACCTGTAATCTGCTCTAAAATAGTATCATTCTCAACTGGCAATATACTATCTAAAGCAATATCACCTATTGGCAACTGACCTACTCTAATTGTTGTAATATCGTTTGGATTAATTGGCATCGCTTGTTCTTATAAATTCGTTAGCATCTGTGTTTGTTACTAAAATTTCGTCAGGATCACCACTATTTAACACATATTCACCCAATCCTCTTGTTTGTGGCTCACCATAACCTGTTAATGTACCTGAAAAAGTTAGCAAGTCATCAACCGAACTAACTTCTGATATTTCAGTTATATAACCTTTACCATAGTCAACAGTAGGGTAAACAGTTCCTTGTATTTTCCAATCTAATAAAGTTTTACTTCTTTTAAGTAATTTCAATCGGTCATAACTGGCAACTGTAAAAATACCTCCAGCCATAGTGGTATTAATTTGCAACCCTTCAAATGAAATATTATAACTTTGGTTTGTCGGTCTTATTGTATTCCAACCATTATTATCTCTGGTAGTTGTTTGCAATATTTCAGAACTTTCTGAAAATGAATTATTTGATAAACATCCGACTGGCAACCAATTACCGAGATATTTAACGTATAAAATCCGATCTTCACCTTTATAAAATTCCATATTTCAAAGATATAAATATTTTTTAATTATTATCCCTTAATTGTTGGTTTAACAGTATTATTTCCATAATCAGGACTGATTGTATATTGAATGTCTGCGATATCAGTATTATAAAATTGTAATAATTTTACTCTTGTGATATTATTTTTATAATCATAATCCCATTCAATAGGCATAAATAATCCTACAATATTATCAATAGTGATTACAGAAAAATAAGGAATATATCCATAAACATCACCGGTAAATAGTTTAATAGGATTTGATTGAATGCGTAAGTCATCCATTGCTGAAATTCCTAATAGTGGCAGATTTTCAAACTTATTTTTTCGTGTCCAAAAAGTTGTTAAAGTAGTTAAATCATCTTTAAATATAGAACCAATTAAAGAAGCAATGCCATCACCATTAAATACTTTTTGATTTTCTTTAGTAATTGAACTTGGAGGTAATAATCGAGTAACTGTATGAAATTCACCAACTAATCCTTGTGTTTCTAAAATATTACTTAATATATCAATAGAAGTATATCCTGCAATGCCATCATAACTACCTCCTATGGTACATATTATAATTTGAAACGTGCAATCATTAATTAGTGGTGGAGTTGTAAATTTAAAAGAACCATATTTTTCACCATAAGCATTTGGTTCTCCACTAAAAGAAATATTTAAACTATAAGTTGTGTTATAATTTACCCAATAATTATTTTGATGTAAATAATATCCATCACTTGTTTTTATTTTTAATTTATATGTTATTGGATCGCTACCATATTTACGAACATATACTTTTGCATTTAAAGTAAATGTTTCACCTAATTCAGCAGCGATAGCATTTGAAGCTATTAATTCAAAAGTTCCCGATCCAGGAGCTAATGATCGTATTGTTAATCTTGGAGTTAATGATTGTAAAAGTGGATATGCTATTACATTTGCTGGGGCTGTTGGTAATGTTGTCCAATCATAAAAAACTGGATCTTCTTGCCATTCCATTGGAGGAATAGTTCTATCAAAATTAAAAGTAGGATTTATAACTAATCCAGTTACTAATCCATATTGGTAATTTAATCGATAAGCTGATATCGCTCCTTTAATTTCTATTTGTTGATTTGCTCCAGCATGATGAGGATAATAACCATTAATTTGACTTCCTAAAACTGCATTTAAATTCTTTGTAAAAACAGCATTAGTAGTTTGATTTATAAATTCAGTATAACCGTTTAATTCTAAATCATTCGGTCTATAAATCCACCATTGACCATCTTGTTGAGTTATAACCGCTGAAAATAAATTTAACATCGAAGTTAAAACCTCGTTACAGTCCATTATAATTATATCGTTTTTGTCTTTTATAAAACGATCTGCATTTACATAAATATCTTTTAAAATATTTGTTCCTGTGTAACCAATATATTCAACGTAAACACTTGTGTTTATATCTAAAGATAAACGTGTTCTATCTAAACAACCTTTTATAACATCATAAACTGACATTTTACCAGTAAAGGGTAATCCATTTGTCTGCACAAAAGATAAGTCTTTTAAAGCACCTAATATGTCATTACTCTGAATATTAACATACCAAATATCATTAACAAAACTTTGTTGGCATCCATCGGGTTTAATATATCCTTCAAATATAATTTGACTTCCTTTTAATAATTCAGTCTTATAAGTAAATTCATCTTCAAGTAAAAACTCATCAAAGGTTAATGTTTGATTTGCCTCTAAAGATAAATCTAAACCTGTTCCTCTTATTTGGTCTAATATAGTATCAACACTTGATTTTTTAAGTATAAATGTTCCAAATATTTCAGAAGCAGTACCTTGATAATTCCTTTTATAAATGTTTAAAGTATAATCATCAAAATATAAATAGTACTTTAAATTAGTTCCAAAAGGTTCAACATCTTCAGTAGTAATAGTAATATTTTCGTTTAAATCCTCCCCAATGGTAATAATAGCATCAGCTTGTATTAAAACTTCAATAGTTGAATCAATAACACTATAATTTATTAAATCATTTTGATATGTTTCACGCAAAAAACTTAATAATATCTGTAAAGTTTCATCAAGCGATGTTCCTATTGCAACTTCGTAAAATTCTGTTGGTGTAGCACCATTAGCAATAAAATCAACTTTCAATTCAAAATCACCTGTTGGATAATATAAATGAAATGAATCAACTGTAATGGTATAACTAAATCCAACTACATCAATAACCGGCTGTGCGCTAAAATCTATTATTATTTTTTTTGCCATTATCCTAAACCTAAAGTTCCTCCTAAACGTTTATTTGCATTTAAAGTATTATTTAAAACTCCTATTAACTTTTGCCCTGCAATTTCAAATACTACTGTTCCACCGCCATCGCCACGAGAACTAAAACCACTCGATGAAAAACTTTGATTGTTTGCACCTGCCCCTGTGGATGTTGATGCCCCACCACCTCTACCAAGTCCGCCACCACCATAAGCACTAACTGCTGCACCTGCCGCCTTTGCTGCTACACCTAATGCAACCATAGCTATACCAGCTCCAATTTTTGTAACAGGGTCGCCTACTTTAAAGGCTAATTCGGCTTTACCAAAACCAGCTAAAAGTAATCCATAAGTTATAAGTTTGTCACCTAATTGAGATAAGAAGCTACCTAAAGACTGTATTAACCCTGTTCCTATTGCTGATAATACATCGCCACCAGTTGCTAATGCGTTACCTATAACGCTCCCTAAATCAGCAAATGTAGTCGCTATACTGTTTTGTATTAATTCATTTACCTCGTTGCTAAATTCAAACATAATAGCAGTTACTCGAGCTAATTCTGATGAAACAGTCTCTGGAATTATTTTAAATGTTGATTGTATTATATTAGGTAAAGATTTTATTTTATTACCAAATTCATCTATTTGTCCGTTAAAAGTAGAGATGCTTAAATTGTCAAATAAAGGTGCTTTTATTAAATTAGGTACTCCTGCAACTTGTGGTGTGTTAAATGTTTTAACAGGCTTTGCTAATTCTGTTTTTAACTTTATAGAAGCTGCTACATTTTCGTTAATTCTTGAAGTCCATTTAGCTTGTGCCTCTGCATTTGCTTTTAATTTATTTTGATTGTCAATTAAAGAACTTTTAACATCATCCAAAGCCATTACAAGACCTCTAACGGCTTGACCTGAACCCGATGCAATGTTTTTTTGAACAGAGTCTAATGCTTTCTCTAAATTTATTTGTTTTTGAATTAATTTATTTCGTTCTTCTTCAAGTTTAAACTCTTCTTGTGATAATTTAACAAGTTCACCTGTATAAGCTTGTGCCTTCGCTTTTGCTATTAAAGCTTGAGTAACTCCTTCAACAGCTGTTTTTACATCACCATTTAAAATTTGTTCTTTTGATAGATTGCCAAAATAACCCGGATATGTTTTCTGTAATTCTTCAACCGCTATTTTTCTATCTTTCATTGATAGATTTACATTTTGAGCGGATGCAACCAAAGCATTCATCCCTGATATTTCAGCAGCTGAATTTTTTACCGCTTCCTCATTAGCTTTTTTTAATGCAGCACCAAACTCGTCAAAATTACCTGTAATTTTATCTATTACATCGCCTATACTTAATCCACTTTGAGCAAGTAGTGTAAATCCTGTTGTAAGTAAAGAAACTCCCAACAAAAGTCCACCAGTACCAGTAAGAGATGAAGCCAAAGCTTTTAAAGCTCCTCCTGTACTTCCTGTTTGGTTTTTTAATGCGCCAAATGCCTCGGCTGTTGCAGTTAAGTTGTTACCTATACCAATAATACCAAATGGAGCATCCTGTGCTATACGGCTAAATTGTAATAATGCGTTTGAACCATTAGCGGTTTGTTGTTTAAACTGTCCTCCAATAGTTCCTCCTGTATCTTTAACAGCAGTTTTTAATTGATTAAGGTTATTTTTAGCATCCTTAATCTGTGCGTTTATTTCCGAAGTATCTAAACCAAGTTTAAGCCTTTCAAGTTTAATTTTTGACAGTTCTTTAATATCAAACTCGACCTCTTTAATTTTTTTGTCAAAGTCCGTTTTGTCCGCTCCTATCTGTACTTCTAACTTACCCCCTGCCATGTTGTTTTACTTTTTCGTGATATTTTTCTAATTCTTTTAAAAATACGCTTCGCATATCTCGTGCAATTCCTGTATTTTTATCGCTCTCTAAAGTTAGGAATTTTTGTTTTGTCTTTGCCATTTTTTTCGGATCTTGATGAGGTGCAATATATGTAACCCACATTATCTCCCTTAACTTCTGCCAATCGTATAAATCCTTCCTCTTGTAAGCAAAAAGTCGAATTTGAAACTCTGCCCACGTCATATCGTAAACCGCTTCCAAACTCGACATTCCTAATTCACCAATAGCAAATGAAATTACATCTTCGCTCCAGTTTATTTTTTCGTTACTATTTTTTTTTTGCTTTTATCCTCTGGAACATCTTTTGTCAAAGATTGAGTGAAAGCTTGAAAAAATAACTTAATAACCTCGCTATCCATTCCAACCTCATCAATCCACTCCGCTACATCAAATGCATCAAAAGGAGCAAATTCATTTTTACGTTTAAACCCAAATGCACAACTGTAATACATTATTAATGGAATCCACTTAAATGGATTTTCAGCCAACTTGGCATCAATCTCATTCATGCCTATATTTTCGCTTTCGAGTAAGTTTCCTAAAAACCCTAATCCAAAATAGAATGTTCTTTTTTCGCCTCCTAATTCAAGTTCGATAAACTTCATATATTATACGCTTGGTTCTTCATTCGGATCAGTAGTTACAACCGCTCCATCGCCATCGATAGTCAATGAGAATGTACTAACCTCATCACCGCTTCCAAAAGTAGCTGATAAATCAGTTATGTAACCTTCGCCATAATACTTAACAGAATCAACATTGTCAACATCTGTATCGATTTTCCAAGTTACCAAAGTTTTAGCTTGTTGCAAAGCAAATAACGCATCGTGTGAAGTTTTTTGGTCATCGCCACCAGCAGTAGTAGTGTCGATATATTCTCCCTCTGCATCGATTGTGTAAGTGAAAGTTCCAGCTGTTTTCTTAACAACTCCAGGGAAACATTTTGTTCTGCTCTCAATAACTGCCAAAGTGGAGCTTAATCCATTTGAAGTTAAACAGGCTACTGGCTTATAAGCCGAAGTGTCCCAAATGTAAAGTATTCCTTTTTCGCCTAAAATGCTCATAGTTTATAATTTTTTAATTATTAATTTTTTTCAAATATACAAATAAATATAAATAATTTACTCTAAAGTTAAAATAACTCGAATAAATGATCTAAATACTGATTGCGTTGTTGTAGTGGTGTTAATTGTCGGAGGATATTCATATCTACTATTTAACACATTATACCCTTGAACTTCTAATCCTTCTATCAATTCTCTTACTGCTATTTTCATATCGTCATTCGATAATCTACTGCCAACATTCCCAGCTCCATTAAAAATCGTTACTAAATCCAAAAGAGTGTATGAAATAAATCGCTCACCACATTTTGTAGGTCGTTCCTCTTCCTCGTTTTGAGTTGATATAATAACATATTCGCTCGGATTATCATTTCCAGTTACTTGCATATCATAACAAGGATATTCTTCGCTTATAACTTCATATAATGCTTTGCGAACCCATTTACTTGGTATTTCCATACTTTGATAATACTTTTTTTAATTTGTCTAAATATTCTACTCTGCCACGCAATAAAGATGGATATAAATAAGGTCTTGGCATTAAATTAATTTTCTTTATTCCTTTGCCTTTAAATTTTATCGCTTGTTCTTTTAATTCTTCTGGTACTTCAACAAGACCTCCAGTTCCAAACTCTACAAATGGAGCATAAGGAGCGATAACGCCTCCAGCTTCAATGGACCAATTAAAATCATCAATTTTAACTGCCTTAATGGATTGGCCTAATTTACCAAAATTAACTGGAGCGGATTGCTTTGCGTACTTCTCAATATTACGAGCAGTAAGTTCAGTAACTCCAGCAATATCTTTTTCCGCTTCTTTGCCAAATCTTCGCAAATCGGAAATAACAGTATTTATGCCCTTTACATTTGCCATTATACAGATGGATTTATTATATTAGTAAAATCCCCTCTTTGTGTAGCTCGGATTTCAATATCGATATTATCCAAATCAATATTTGAAATGCTATCTATATTATAAGTCAATCCGTTGTAAACTATAAAGTTTTCTTTAATAGATACATCCAAAGTGGCACGATTTCGAATGATAAAAGTAGTTTCAACAAAGTTATCATTCTGCCCGTTTTCATTTGTCCTACTTGATCTCGTTGTAACTACATTGGCCCAAACTGTAAAATCTAAATTTGATGTAACTGTATTACCACCATAGCCATCGCTTTCGGTTGTAGTTTTCCAAATCTCTATTTGCTTTGTATATTTACGAGGTTGTGCCATTATACAAATCGTCTGTTTTGATTAATTACTTCCATAACAAAATCAGGTATGCTATTAACAGAATTTTTAGTTTCTGAATTATAATACCAAAAATTAATAATCTGTAATGCACAATCAATTAACTCTATTGGAATATCATCAACTGAATTATAACCAATAGTCAGAGTTACAAATCCATTAACCGTTGGAACGATAGCCTTGTTTATTCTGTAAGTAATATTATATTCCGTTTCTGTATTATCAATAGGGTAATCGTAAACAGTTGCGTGATTTACCAATGCGCAATCCTTATAATAAACTTTCTCACGAGTTTTAAAAATGTGATTTGTTTTTCGTTCAATAAAAGATAAAGCTGAACCAATCATTTGAGTAATCTCATCATCGGTAGCTGTTTGGTCTTCGTCAATCCTTAAATAAAGCTTGGCTTGTTCTAAACTTATAACATCGGTATAATCAGTCATCTTATAGAGGTTCTTGTGTTAATGTAATTGGTTCACATAATTTATTTATATTAATCCAATCTAAATAATTAGCTACTTTGTATCTTTTGTTATTATAATCAGAATATTTAATAATAATAAAATCGCCTCTATTATCATAACCTTTGGCAATTATATTATAACATTTTTGTTGTTGCTGTTCATTCTCTGATTTATCAGTTGAACAACTAATTAATACACACACTAATATAAATAATATTTTTTTCATATTTCAAAGATATAAAAAAACCCTTTACATAATGCAAAGGGTTTAATTAATTAAAAATATCTGTTATACAGATGGAGCTTCAACATTGTCAAAATCACCAAAAACAATAGCTAATGGTTGCTCTACTGCTAAAGCAACTTGTGCCTCGATACGAGCTGTAATATTGTTTTTTACAAAGTTTTCTCCTTCAGTTTCAGAAAACTCTAAAGATAATCCCTCTGTTACAATTTTGTTAACTCTAGTCCAATCCCCAACAAAGTATTTACCTTCTGAAACCCAAGTAGCTTGGAATACAGGAATACCATTGATTCTCAATACACCTCCATCAACAGTAACAACCCCTGGAAGTCCATAACCTGCTCCAGCTGATTTTTCAGTGATTAAAATATCCCAATAGTCAGATGGTCTAACTACAATTCCATTTACTACATAGTTTGCATTTTGTTGAGCAGCAATATCAGCAATAATAAGCTCGATTTTGTTAGCTCCAGTAGAAGTTGATTCAGTAGCTTTGTCCTCTAATACTGTGTTAAATTCAGTATTTTCAGCAATAGCATAATCTCTTCTCAACGCTCTTGGAATGAATGAAGTTAAAAATGGTAGGTTGTTTGCCATTTTTTTAGAATAACGAGCAAACCCAGCGATGAAGTCAGTATTAACATCCTCCATAGTGATGTCGTAATCTTTTTGGTTTTTGCTGTTGCCTTCTGTTTGAACTCCGATTGAACCATCGCCACCAGTCTCAACAGGGAAAGTATAAGTACCACCTGCAATATTAACTGTACCTACTAAATCTGCTACGTTTACTAATTGCCCTGGAAGTGCTACAACTTCGTTGCTGTAAATTCTTGGCTGATCACCAGTAAGGTTGTCAGTTATACTCATATCTCCAGCCTCTTTAACTTGTACTGCATTTCCTTTTCTTACTTTAGAAATGTTATCAAAGTTATCGTTTATAGCTTTTACCAATACATCAACATTTTTAGTTGAAACTGCTTTATCTTGAAGTTTCATATCTAATTTATCAGCATGGTCTTGAACTGCTTTTAAATCAGCAGTAAATTTAGCTTCAAGTGCATTTTTAACACTTTGTAATTCTGCATCAAAAGTAGATACTATTTCAGCAGTTAATTTTGTTTCAAACGCATCGATTGCGCTTTTTACTTCTGCGGTTGTTTTTGTTTCTAATCCGCTTTTAATCTGTGCCAATTCGGCTAATAATTTTTCGTCCATTTTTATTTTAAATTTAACGAGTTTCTAAATTGTTTTAACGTGTCTAATATAATCGGCTCATCATTCGGAGTGTCAATATTTGACGGCTCGTTAGTAAGTGATTTCAATAATGTTTCAATCTGTCTTAATCTCTCGTCAGAGTAAGGCAAATTATATGCTTTTGTTATTAGTTCCATAAGTCCATAATGGCTTTGGATGGATTTTATATCCTGTACTGTTGATAGTTGATTAGCACCCCAAGAAGATAAAAAAGAATATTCCATTAACTTATATTCTTTTATAATGCTTTTATCTTTATTGTCTCTTTGCATTACTCTATAACCAATACTTAACTCCGCATTCAATCCAGTATCATACATAAGTTTGACATCGGTAAACATATCTTTACCTAAATCCTTATTCATATTGAATTGAGTAGTTGTCAAAAGTCCGTAAGTATCTTTGGTATCAATAGTCAAAGGCACTCCAATCATCATAGTTGGATTGTGGTCCTTTAATACCCGAATGCGTTTAAAATTCTCACTTACTGTTTTATCAAATGAACCATAAGCGGAAATATCTCCATCGCTATCTTTAAAGTTGTAGACATTAGCATAGGCAGTAACCACGCCCTTTTTTTCGTCTAATTCTTTTAAATCGTATGCTAATTGTTTAAATTCCATATCGCAAATATATTAATTATTTTAATTTAACCTATTTTTTTTCTTATAGGCATTCCATTTTCATCTTCTTTTATAGTATAAACCACTTTACATCGGCAGTTTATTATATTCCCTGCTGTTCCTTGTGGATCGCCCGGATATTCAATTTCCTCACCACCAACAAAGAATGGCCTATCTGCATCTACTGTAACGCCATTCATATCTAAATGGTCAAATGGCGATTTAGGTGGCCTTCGTGTTCTATTGTCTTGTGCGCTTACCCAAGTTTTTTGTAAAACAAAATCCGAGTTTTCGGCAGCTAATGTAGTGGCTAAATTTGTGGCTGTTGTCGTTTCTGTTCGTGCAATTCGTAAAGCCTGATATTTAAACCATCCAAACTTATTTTGCAAATTACGAGTTATGTCGGCTACTGACAAATTATTTTCATAACCATCTGCAATAACTTTTATAATTGCTTCAATTAATGTTTGATGAACTGATACTATTCTCAAACCTGCATTTGTATTAAGCCAACTATTTAAAATCATATCAAAGTCAAATTCTTGTTTTAACTGCCTTGCTGTTCGTTTAAATTGTGGCTCTACTAAAGCTCTATAAACTTCTCTGTAAATATCTTTGATTTGGCTTTCAGTTACATTTGAAATTATCAAAGCATTATAAGTCAATCGTGATAAATTATTAAACGGAATATTATTAACGATTTGTAAAACTTTGCGTCTTACAATTCGATAAGCTTGTAATTCCTGTCTAATTCTTAATTTATCCATTCTGTAAATCGTTTATAGTTGGATCATTTAAATTTACAATTCCATTAGGGATATAAATCTCATTCATCATATCGTCATCTATTTCCTCATAGTTGAATACCTCTCTGCGCTCGTTCAAAGTTAGTGGAACTGCATTAACCCAATCGGCCATTAACTTCATATCCGGTTGCATTTCTGGTAGTTCACTTATATCAAACTCTAACTCTGCATTCTCATAACCTTTAAACTTCTGTATAAACTCTGGATTCATATAAGATGCAAACAAATCTAAATCAGGCTTGATGTTGTCAATTATAACTCTTTTACGAGCTTCAATAAGTGTATCTGTAAAGCCACCGCCTCCAGTTGTTCGTCTATCTTCATTTAATAAATTAACATCCCAATTTAAACAGTTAGCTAATGTTCGTCTGTCATTGCTTAAAAAGTCAAATGGTCTTAATTCATCGGTTGTAAGTGAAATGCGAGTAAAACCTATCTTTGCCGATGCACCGGCTATATTTGATAACCTTGAGCTATCCAAATCCATTTCAACTAAACTCTGTTTAAGTGATTGTGCTTGGTCGTAAGTTAATGGACTTGCACCATCCCCAGCGTGAATGAATCCGTAAACACCGCTGTTTTGAGAAGTTTTTACATTCGTATCAATAAAACTATTTGAGCTGTTGATGTTTCTAACTGCTGCCATTAATTCACTACGGCCATATAAATGAGCGCCATTGTTATCGTAGAAAGGATTAGTTCTTTTAATATGAATAATGCTATCAAAAGGAAATTTAACATATTGATTGCCTCCGAACTGCATAATATAATGGTCGATAGGACTTTCAACGGATAACATATTAGCATTTGGTTTTAATACTATTTGCATCCAATGAGCTGGAAGTATATAAAGTTGTAATGGCTCTCCCGCTCGCGCTCCTTCCTTTGGTGACATCTTATAAAAATAAACATTACCGCAAACCTTTAAATAAACCTTATATAAAAATAATATATCATTCCACGTTTGTACCGGATTAGGTCTATCAATCGGCATAGGCATTTCGCTATCTGTTTCGTAAGCATCTTTTTTAAGAAGTTCAATAGCTCTCTTTTGTTGGATGGTTAATTCAGTTGGATAACGTTTTATTTTCTTAACCGCTTCCTCATCCGATATTTGCTTTATGTAGTAAGGCACGACTGTTGTTTTGGATGCCATTTGATTAACCATTGCATTAACATCAGGATTTTCGCCATAACCTTTAACCATTAATGTTTCTAAAGTTGGATTGTAAGTATTGGTGAGACCTCCAATCATTTTATACATAGCCTCATTAAAGAGGTTTTGATTCGGATTAAAAAAGGTATTCCACGCTAAATTTAACCTACTTAAAAGTGTATTATTTGCCATTTTATTTAAAACTTTGTTTCAAAGATATAAATTTTTATATGATTTAGTATAAATTATTTAGAAAGTAAAAAACTTCGGTGATAAATCAAAATACATTCTCATCATTAAAGTATCACTATAATCAGGTGAACGACCTATGAATTCTTTTACTTTCTCTTTTGGAATAATTCTTAATTTGCCATCTGAATCAATACAATCACGCTTTACTTGTTCTAATTCCTTAGTAATATCATCCTGGATAGATCCATCATTACAATTTATATAAATACCATTTGACTGTATTTTTTCAGCCAATTTATAATAACATTGTGTTTTTAAGTTTTGATATTCAACAGTATTATTTTCCTCTTTTAATGGTCTGCTATTATTTACAAATCCTTTGCATTTAAGAATATCAACAGCACCACCACCCACACCATCCTCATCGGCAATAATATTATTATTTGGAACTCTCCACTTTGTCGCTAAAGTTCTAATGGCTTGTGCAGTTTCAGTAATTGAGGATTTTGACAATGTAAATATTTCAACAACCCGATAACCACTCCAAACCATTATAACCATTTTGTCGCTTCCATAACGAGCAATATCGGCACTTATAAACATTTGTCCTTCCTCTATAAATTCATTAGTAAAGCAATTTACAATATTATCATAATCAATTAACTTGGATGGGTCATTATCATATTCCCAATTTCCGTAATATAATCTTTGCTTACTGTTTTCGTCTAATGATAAAAGAGAATGTAAATAGCTTTGTGGTAAATTAGGATTGTCAGTTGGTAATGATTGAATAAATTTACGGCTCTCGTTTAATGTAGCATTTGAACTTGGTAAATAAAATTTTGCATATGTCCAGTTCTTTGCAGGGTTGCAAGTGCCTAATATCTTTGGAGTTAAATTGTACTCGTTTAATTTATATCTAATACGAGATATGACTATTTGCCATGCCTTGTAACTAATCTGATTGCACTCATCTATAAAAGCTCCTGTAATTTCAAGTGAACCTAAACTATCAAAGTTCGGGTCTGCTGGATAAGCATAAAGGTCTTTTAAAAGAATTTCACTTCCATTATTCCAATATATCACGCCAGTTTGACTATTGAAGTTATATTGATTTGATATTTTTAATTGGGTTGTAAGGTCAAAGAAAGTGTTTAATGTAGTTTCTTTTAATGTCTTAAGTTTTGAACGGCCCATAAGCCAACGAGTGCCTGGATATGATTGTGATTGCTCAATTAACCATAATACACCGAGAGCGGATTTTCCTCCACCAGCTGCACCACCATATAATATTTCTTTTGTGGTTTTATCCTTTAAATAATAGACTGCGTGTTCCTGTTTCGGTATTAGTTTCATTCATTTGGTTTAGTTCCGTTGCCTAATGATATGATATTGGTAGTTACTTCACCAGAATGTTCTTGCTGTATTTTATCACCAAACATTTTAGGATAAAATTTAGCCATTTTCCATTTTAATGTTTGAACTAAAGTATTATAAGTTGAAGCATCAATCTCTTTAGCTAATAACATAGAACGATAATCATCCATTTCATTTTCCAAAGCTTCTGCCTTGTCTTGTACACTATTTATATACAATGTTCGTAATTCATCATTCTCACGTTTCCATCGTCTAAAAGTTGACCAACTTGGATATAAATTGTTTGAATCCAATACTTTTATAATATTATCTCCTTTTGCAACAAGCTCGCAAATATCAATACATAAATCAAAATTATATTCGCTTGGTCGTGCCATTTATTTATCTATTTGTTGTAATTTTCTAATCGCCCATTCAATACCTTCTGTGCCTCCCCATGCATCCCACATAAGGCCTCCGCATCCTTCAGAATAGGGAACGTCTTTATGTTGTTGATGTCTTTTAAACGATGCCATTCTTGCTATCGTGTCTCTTGTTATATTCTCACGATTCGCCAACTGATTTGCCCTTGCTTTGCCTACCGGAGTTCCGCAATCACCCCATCCATTTTCATCGGCCCATTTTAAAGCTCTCTTTGCGTTGTTTGTTGCTGCCTGCGGATAGTCGTTATACGTTTCCGATTTGGTTTCACTCCATGCCATTTGACAAACTGCATATCGCTGTTGTACATCGTATTCATTAGCCATTAAACTATCCTCCATACATCGTTGAATGAAGTCAGTTCTATTTTCGCTTGGATTTGGGTTTGGTATCGGCATTTTGTTTTTCTATTGCTATAAGTTCAAAATATATACTAAATTGGTTTTTAAGACTGGAGATCATTTCATCGTATCTTTTTTTACTAACTTGAAACTCCTCGTTTTTATGTCTTAATTTGTTTATTGTAGTATCTTTTATCGGTTTTAATGTTTTTAATGTTATCATTTTATTTCGTTAAAAAAATCAATCCAACTTTGCTCTGATCCTATTTCGTTAAATTCTGTAAATTTAGGTATTTTATTTAGAATTTTATTCAGATCAATTCCTTTCATATCAAAAGGCAAAATATATCCATTTTCACCATCTGTTATTTGTTCTTTACCTGATGCAAAAGGTGTAATTAAACAAGGTGTTTTAACCTGTAATGCTTCGTAAACTGAATAGGCAAAACCTTCCGTATCTGAAAGCTGGACCAAATAATCAGCTTGGTTAATTTGTTCAAAAGGTCTTTTTACTACACCTTTAAAAAATACATTTTTGCAATCCTTAAAATTAGCTTTTATTTTCTTTTGCCAATCAGTTTCGTAACTTCCGTAAATGTCCCAAATATAATCAATTTTTTCTTTATCCAATAATTGAGCTAGTTTCAGCATTCTGTCGAAACCTTTTTCTCCTGATAGTCTGCTAACAGTTATCAGAGATAATACTTTATTTTTTTTCTTTGGTTTAGGAATATAAGTATTGTCTAATAGGTTGTATATGATTTTATCAATTTTGTAAGGAGTGGCAATCTCGAATGATGTTTTAACCAATTCCCCGACTGCAACGTGATGAGTTGTTTTTTTATGGCGGATATATTTAAAATTCCAATTTGCAATAACGTGGCGATAATCAGCGTGAATAATCTGAATGCAACGTTTTGAATTTATATAGTTATACGGTTCAGTTCCCCAAGCTGTTGAGTTTACAAAAATATCACATTTATGGCCTTTGACTTTATCAAGCTTGGCTATATTTACAAATTCCGCCATTTCAAATAACATATCATAATCCTGGCAATAATCAAATAGGAGAGTGATATCGTAATGTTTACTCATTCGTTTGCAAAAATTCTCAACGAATCGCTCTACACCTCCAATGTTATTGTAGTTACTAATATAAATAAAAAGTTTCATTTAATTTTTATTGATTAGGTTTTTAATAGATATATTCTTTTTAACTTCATCGTAAAGCTCAGAATTAAACTCTAATATAAAGTCAGTTCCGTTTAAAATTAGGCACATTGTTTCTGAATCTATTACATAACAGCCATTAACATCGCTAATAACGAAGTGAAAGTTTGTATATTCCTGACTATCTTCAGTTTGAATTAAAACTCTTGCTTGTTTCATAAAAACAAAGATAATTAAAAATATTTTATAAAAAAGTTTGATAGTTAATTATAAATAACTATATTTGTACTCAAGAAACAAACAATTAAAAAATCAAACATTATGGAAACTTATCAAATTTTAGTATCAGGTTATACAAACGGATATTTAACAAGTGAATTAATTAAAGTTGAAGCTTTTACATTAGAAGAAGCAGCTTTAATAGCAGAAAACAAATCATCATTAGATGGAGCAGCAGCAAGAATATAAACAAATAAAAACAAAACATTATGAAAACAAAAATTGAGATTAAAAGTATTTTAGGCGAAGTTCTATTTACTTATGAAGCTGAAAATGCTACAATTAAAGATGCGGTTGAAAATGCCGTTTTACAAAAATTTAACTTGATTGATGCTGACTTGAGAGGTGCTGACTTGAGAGGTGCTGGCTTGAGAGGTGCTTACTTGTTTGATGCTTACTTGATTGATGCTGACTTGAGAGGTGCTGACTTGAGAGGTGCTGGCTTGAGAGGTGCTGAATTGAGAGGTGCTAACTTGAGAGGTGCTGAATTGAGAGGTGCTAACTTGAGAGGTGCTAACTTGAGAGGTGCTAAAAATACAGAAAATGCAT
>Ga0209990_10000826_pt1 | contig 28980 bp, 29 predicted proteins | sample NOAtaG_6_FD_187304 | JGI IMG/M metagenome (GOLD analysis project Ga0209990, IMG submission 187304) | Freshwater lake microbial communities from Lake Erie, under a cyanobacterial bloom - NOAA_Erie_Diel5S_2200h metaG (SPAdes) (version 2) | ecosystem: Environmental > Aquatic > Freshwater > Lake ...
GAAGCCCCACGCGGCCAAGTAGCGGCCAACCGTGGTTAGCGACACCGTGACGTCGCAGTCCCGCGCGATCAACGCCGCAACCGCCGCACGGGTCCACAGGTAGAACGGCAACTTCAGCTGGTCGGGCCTGGTATCGACGATCCGCTGGCGCACTTTCGTCGCTTGGGCGGGCGTCAAAGTACTGGCCCCCGCTGGGCGGCCGCGCGGCTTGGCGTGGAGCGCCCGCAGTCCGCCCTGCTTGGTGGCCGCCATCCACTGGTTGACTGCCCGCAGGCTCACCCCGAATAGTTTCGCTGCGGCGGTCTGGGTCATTCCCCCACGGACCGCCTGCACGACCGAGCGGCGCACATGCGCCTGCGTCGCCGCGTCCAACCGTCGCCCGTCTGTGCGTTTCACCATGCAGGGAACAAAATACTACGCATTGTTTAGTGCACGGGTCAGTAAGTCCCGGGGCCACGGACGTGACCTCAGCCTGCTGATCCTGCGCTTCGAACGCCGCCGGCGGGAGGTCCCCCAGTGGGCGCATCAGACGCTGCATGTTGTACCACGCCACCCATTCGAGGGTCGCGTACTCGACGTCCGCCAGCCCCTTTCACGGCCCGAGATGATGGATCACCTCGGTCTAGTACCGCCCGTCGATTGTCTCGGCGAGGGCCTTGTCGTAGGCGTCGCCGCGGCTGCCTACGCTGCTGGTGATCCCGACACCATGGAGGCGGTCGGTGTAGCGAATCGCCAGGTACGGGGCGGCGTCAATCGGTCGTCGCAAACCCTGGTATTCCGACGACCGATTGAGTCCGCCCGGCGAGCCGCGGTCCCTGTAGTGCACCAGCGGCCCGCCCAGCGTGCGGCAATACAGCGCCTGCTCCAGGGCATCGAGCGCCAAATCGGTCTGCAGGGTCGTCGTCGCGCGCCAGCCAACGATCCGCCGCGAGAAGGCATCAGTCACGAAGGCCACGTACACGAATCCCCGCCAAGTCGCGACGTAGGTCAGGTCGGCCATCATCGATTGGATGGCGTGGTACAACACGCAGCGCCTGATGCGACCGCTGGGGGACCTCCCGCCGGCGGGTATAGAAGCGTAGTATCACCGCACTCAAGTTGCGTCGTGGCGGCACGACCCAACCAAGCAAGTCAGCCACGAACTCGGGGCCTTTGAGACTAAGGCACGCGTCGCTGCGGTACCGTCGGTGCCGACGCGCTACCCAAGTATCGGCCCGCGCATCGCCCGCCGCACGTCGGCCTCCACCATCACCTGCGCGAGCTGCCGCACGTCCATCGTCGGCACCCAGCCGAGCACCATGCGCGCCTTCGTCGCGTCCCCGACCAGCAGGTCCACCTCGGCTGGTCGGAAGTACTCCGGATTCACCCGCACCACCACCGCCCCTGTCTTCGCGTCCCGGCCGACCTCCTCCGTCCCTTCCCCCTCGAAGGCGAGGGCGAGCCCGATCCCCTCCGCCGCCCACCGGACGAAGTCGCGCACCGTGTGCGTGCTGCCCGTCGCGAGGACGTAGTCGTCGGGGGTCGCGTGCTGCAGCATCCGCCACATCCCCTCGACGTAGTCGCCGGCGAACCCCCAGTCGCGTTGCGCCGACAGGTTGCCCAGCTCCAGCACCCCGGCCCGCCCCTGCGCGCGCTCGGCCAGCGTCGTGGTGATCTTGCGCGTGACGAAGTCGAGGCCCCGAAGCGGCGACTCGTGGTTGAACAGGATCCCCGAGCAGGCGAACGTGCCGTACGCCTCGCGGTAGTTCACCGTCATCCAGTGCGCGTACAGCTTGGCTGCCCCGTAGGGACTGCGAGGGTAGAACGGCGTCGTCTCGGACTGCGGAATCTGCTGGACCTTCCCGAACATCTCGGACGTCGAGGCCTGGTAGAACCGCGCGCCGGGAGCCACCGTGCGCGTCGCCTCGAGAAAGCGCGCCACGGCGAGACCCGACACGTCACCGGTGTAGATCGGCAGGTCGAACGAGGCGCCGACGAAGCTCTGCGCGGCGAGGTTGTAGATCTCGTCGGGCTTCGTCCGTTCGAGCAAGCGGAGGATGTTGCTGTACTCAGCGAGGTCCAGCAGGACGAGCTCGATGTCCTGCCGGATGCCCAGCTCCGTGAGCCGCCACGGCGACGAACCGGCGTTGCGCCGGTGGGCGCCGATCACGCGATAGCCCTTGTCCAGCAGCAACCGCGCCAGGTAGGCGCCGTCCTGTCCCGAGATGCCCGTCACCAGCGCCGTACGCTTCGCCATGCCGTCGTCGAGAAATGGGGGTCGCGATCGCCTCGCTCGCAGCCTTTGAATCTAGCCCGGCCGACCCCCACGCGCCCACCACGCGATCCGCTTGGCGATCTCCTTCTCGAACCCGTACGGCCCCGGCTCGTACAGCACCCGGCCCTCGAGGCCGGCCGGCATCGCATCCAGATGCTGGCCGTCCGGGGGTTCGTCGTGCGCATAGCGGTAGCCCGCGCCATGGCCGAGGGCGCGCAGGAGTGCGGTCGGCGCGTTGCGGAGCGCAAGCGGCACCTCGGCCGACGCCGTCTCGGCCGCAAGGGCCGTTGCCGCCTGCCAAGCGACGTACACGGCGTTCGACTTGGGCGCCGTCGCCAGGTACACCGCGCACTCCGCCAACGCGAGTTCCCCCTCGGGCGTCCCCAGCTGCCGATAGGCCTCGCTCGCCGCCATCGCCATGGACAGTGCCCGCGGATCCGCCAGCCCCACGTCCTCGCTCGCGAACCGCACCATCCGCCGCGCGACGTACCGTGGGTCCTCCCCGCCCTGCACCATCCGCGCGAGCCAGTAGAGCGTGCCTTGGCTGTCGCTCCCCCGCATCGCCTTGATGAACGCGCTGATCAGGTCGTAGTGCTGCTCGCCCGACTTGTCGTACGCCGGCAACCGCACCGCCAATGCCCGTGCCGCCTCCGCGCCCGACACCGAGGCCGCACCGCGCCCGAGCGCATCCTCCGCCACCGCCTCGAGCGCCGTCAGCCCGCGCCGCGCATCCCCGCCAGCGTGTTCCACCAACAGCGCCACCGCCTCCGGGGCCAGCACGAAATTCCCGCCCCCGGGGGCCAGTCCCCCGAGCCCGCGCTCCGCGTCGGCCAGGGCGCGTTCCAGCACCCCGCGCACGTCGGCCGCCATCAGCGGCCGCAGCACGTGCACTTGCAGTCGGCTCAGGAGCGCCGCGTTCAGTTCGAACGACGGGTTCTCCGTCGTCGCCCCGATCAGCGTGACCGTTCCGGCCTCGACGTGCGGCAGGAAAGCGTCCTGCTGGCCGCGATTGAAGCGGTGGATCTCGTCCACGAACAGGATCGTACCGCGCCCCGTCGCCAGCCGCGCCTGTGCCTCGGCCACGATCTCCCGCACCCGCGCGACGCCATCGGTCACGGCCGAGAACGGCACGAAGGTCTTCGCCGTGTGGCGCGCCACGAGCCGGGCGATGGTGGTCTTTCCCGTTCCCGGCGGCCCCCACAGCAACAGCGACCCGATCCGCCCGGCCTCGATCGCGACCCGCAGTGGTGCCCCCGGTACCAGCAGGTGCTGCTGTCCGGCGACTTCGTCCAGCGACGTCGGCCGCATCCGGGCGGCCAGCGGCTCCCGCGGCACGCTCACCCCGGCGGCCCCAGCCCGAGCCGCGTGACGACCTCCGCGACGGCGACCGACAGCTCCGGCACCGGGTCCCACGCCCGCCCCGGCTTCCGCCACGCCTTCGCGGGCACGATTTCGCGCGCCACCAGCCCCTCGCCATCGAGCAGGAACCGCCACCGGTCGGTCCGGGCCGAGATCTCGAGCCCGAGGAGCGGGGTGAGCGCGAGGCGGTCGCCGTCGCCTTCGAGCAAGAACCCGACACCGCCGAACCGCGCCAGGGTCGGCCGCAGCCGCACGAGGGCGTCCCGGATGTCGGCCACGGGCACGTCGCGCCGCTGCCAGCGGACGTTTGCCCGGTGGTCGTCCACCATCACCGATACGTGCGTGCCCATGTGCCGGACCAGCTCCACCAGCAGCTCTGCCGCCAGCTCCGCGCTGGGGGCAAGGCGCGTCTCCCATCGCCCGTCAACGAGCGACGTGACATACGGCACCCGGTCGTCGCGGAAGCGCCGCGGGTCGAGCCGGTCGGTCCGGCGCTCGCGGAACAGCATCAGCCCGCCGCCCCCCGAACACCCGGCACCGCCGCCAGCAGATGCTCCCGGGTGTTCCGGGTCGGGTCCTCGAGCACCACGGCCAGCAGGCCACGCAACACGTGCCCGATCGCCGGTCCGGCAGGGACCCCGGCGGCCTGCAGGTCCTCGCCATCCACGGCGAGGTCGGCCAGCTCGATCGGGTCGCGCCAGGCCACTGCGGCCACCCGCCGGTACGTCCGCCGAACGGCGGCCGGGTCCGCCCCCCCTTCACCAAGGCGCCTGATTGCCCCCCAGAGGCCCGCGCAGACCCGCAGGAAGGGCAACACCCGGGTTCGGCCCATTGCGGCCGCCAGACGCCGCAGGCCGGCGTCCGTCGCCCCCTCCTGGCACAGGTCGGCGCCCAACGAGGTGCCGTGGTCCTTCCACCCCCTCGCCATCGCACCGATCCACGACACGTCCGCGTTGCTCATCCGGAGGTGCCGGGCTGCCCGTTCGGCCTCGGGAGATCCGAGTTCGGCGAAGACGGCCGAGAACCGGTTGAGGCGCCGACCCGGGCGGCCGGGCAGCCCGGGGCGACCGAGCGCGTCGGCGGCCCGCAGGGCATGTGCCGGCGCTGCGGCGAGCGACGGGAGCAGCACCTGCAGCGCGCCCGCGTCGCGCCAACGCTCGAGCGCGTCACCGGGGTGGGTGACCTGCTCCATCGTCTTCTCGAGTTCCTGTCGCACCCGCTCCATGGACAGGCGGGTCAGTGCCGGGGAGCTCTCGCGAACGGCGGCCCACGTGGCCGGATCCACGCTGAACCCGTAGCGGCTGGCGAACCGGATCGCACGCAGCGCCCGCAGGCGATCCTCCCGCATCCGCTGGGTGGGATCCCCCACGGCACGCAGGACACCGCGGGCGAGGTCTCCGGCACCCTCGAACGGATCGCGCAGCTCGAGGCGAAGCGGATGCCACGCGATGGCGTTGATCGTGAAGTCGCGGCGGGCCAGGTCGTCGTCGAGCGAAACCCCGAACGCCACCTCGGCGTGTCTGCCGTCGGTGCGCACGTCACGGCGGAACGTCGTGACCTCGTGCAGTCGCCCCTCGGTATCGAGCACGCCAACGGTACCGTGCTCGATTCCGACCGGGACAACCCGCCGGAAGATCCGCTGGACCTCGGCCGGCGTCGCGGCCGTGGCGAGGTCCCAGTCCTGCGACGGGTGGGACAGCATCGCATCCCGGACACCGCCGCCGACGCACCACGTCTCGTGGCCCGCGCCTTCGAGCGCCTCGACGAGGCGCACCACGGCTGGGGGCGGGTCCGGGCGCGGCCATGCCGCTGGCGGCGTCCGCTGGAGTGTCATGCCCGTCAGGCGGACTGGCCGAGGTACCAGGTGACCGTTCGCTTCAGCCCCTCGGGCGCCCGCACAAGGACGCGATAGCCGATGGTGTCTCTGGCCCGCGACACGTCGGCCAGCGAGTGGCGGATGTCCCCGGCCCGGAAGTCCGCAAGCACCGGGGTGTCGGGTACCGTTCGACCGGCGTCGCGGGCCCCGTCGCGCAACGCCCCGTAGAGATCGAGCAGCGTCGTCCGGTCGCCGCAGGCGATGTTGAACACCTCCGCCACGGCCCGCTCACCGGGCGCCGTGGCTGCCAGCACGTTCGCCGCGACCGCGTTCGCGATGTAGCAGAAGTCGCGGCTCGTCTCGCCGTCGCCGTTCAGCACGCACGGCTCGCCACGTCGAATCGCGGCCATCCACTTCGGGATCACGGCGGCGTACGGCCCCGCGGGGTCCTGCCGCGGCCCGAACACGTTGAAGTAGCGGAGGCCGGTCACGGGAACGCCGTACACCCGCGCGAACACCTCGCCGAAGAGTTCGTTGGACTTCTTCGTCGCAGCGTAGGGCGACAGCACGTTGCCGGTTTCGGCCTCCTTCTTGGGGAGGGCGGGATGGTCGCCGTACACCGAGCTCGAGCTCGCGTACACGAAGCGACGTACCCCGGCATCTCTCGCGGCCAGTGCCATGTTCACGAACCCGGTCACGTTCACGTGGTGGCTCGTGGCCGGGTCCTTGATGCTGCGAGGGACGGACCCGAGCGCAGCCTGGTGCAGCACGTAGGCGGCACCTTGGCAGGCGCGCGCGCACGCGGCCTCGTCGCGGATGTCGCCTTCGAGGAACGTGAACCGGCGGGCCGCGTCGGGGCCAACTGCCCGCACGGCTGCGTCGAGCGTCTCTCGTCGGCCCGTGGCGAAGTTGTCGAAGCCCACGACCTCCTGGCCGGCGGCCAGGAGGCACTCGACCAGGTGGGACCCGATGAATCCGGCCGCACCCGTCACCAACCAGCGTGCAGGCCGCTCCGGCATCGCCGAGCGAACGACGTCGAGTACCTCGGGTCCTGCCGTCACCGTATCCGTGCTTGGAGTCATGACGCAAATGTAGCATCGGCCAGCGTCGCCTCGAGCCACGTCAGCGACCGGTTCGACGGCGTCATCAGCGACGCCCCGCCCCGCGCGAACACCGCCTGGGACGGCGTCACCGCCACGTCGCCCATGACCCCGAACCCCGAAATGGCGAGCACGATCGCCCCCGGTGGCACCGCCGTGGCGACACCCGGCGCGCAGTAGCGCTGCTCGAGCCGGTATTGCGCGGTGTCCGCCACCACCTGCCGGTGCTCACGCACGCCGGCCGCGGGCACCGCCGCGCGCACGGTGCGCGCTTCGGCCTCCGGAAGCATCGCGCCGAGCGCCTCGCTCAAGTGCAGCGTTCGCGGCGCCCGCCGGTACTCCTTCGCCCAGTCGTAGAGCCGGAACGTCGTGTCGCTCGCCGTCTGCACCTCCGCGATCACCACCCCCGCGCCCATCGCATGCACCAGCCCCGACGGCAGCGTGTGGCACTCCCCCGCCACCGCCGGCACCCGCCGCAGTACGTCGGCGATTCGCCCTTCTCCCGCCAGCGCGACCGCATCGGCCGCCGTCGTCCCCGGCATCAGCCCCAGGAACAGCTCCGCCCCCGGCTCCGCGTACAGCACGTACCAGCTCTCCGCCTTGAGCTTCGCTCCGGGGTGCGCCGCCGCGTACGCCGGCGACGGATGCACCTGCACGCTCAGGTGCTCCTTCGCGTGCAGCAGCTTGACCAGCAGCGGATGCTCGGCCGCCGCCCCCGCGCCCGTCAGGCCGCCCGGCCAGTCGTGCGCCGCGTCGCGCAGCGAATACGTGCGCGCCGGCCCGTTCGCGATGGGGCTGTGGAACGCCCCGCCCCCCGCCCCGCCGGTCGAGGTCTCGGCGATGTCCGCGAACATCCACGCCTCGCCGATGCGTGCGCCGGGGGCCACGGGCAGCCCCCAGCGCGCGAGCGCGTCGCCCCCCCACGGCTTGTCGAGGAGCACGGGGACCAACGCGACGGGGGGAATGGCAGCAGTCATGCGGAGCGCTTCTTTCGGGAGACCTTGGACCGGCGTGCGGCCCGGCGTGCTTCGCGACCGACGCTGCCGGGGCGCAAGATGGACGTGGTGTTCCGGCGGATCCACGCCGCGACCTCGGCCGCCGGCATCGCGCCGGTGGCGATGTCGATGGCGACGAGGACGGCTTCGGGTTCGGGGACGTCGAGCGATTGCCCGTTGAGCCGCAGGAAGACGGCCAGCGACACGAAGGCCGTACGCTTGTTGCCGTCGAGGAACGGAAGGTTGCGCGCGATTCCGACCGCGTAGGCCGCCGCCCAGTCGGCGAGATTCGACTCGGCGTCGTTATCGTGGAGGTGCATCGGCTTCGCCAGCGCGCTCTCCAGCAATCCCGCGTCGCGAATCCCGCCCAAGCCACCGTGCGATGCGAGCACGTCATCGTGCATGCTTTCCACGAGCGTGCGATCGAGCCAGCGCGGCTCGGCGGGGGTGCCGAAGACGATGCTCATTTGCTGGACAACTCCCGCAGCGCGTTGCGGTACTGCTTCGCCACGTACTGGTAGGCGTCCATGGCCTCCTCGAACTTCGGATCATGCGGCGTCAGCAACACCCCGCCATCCCGCTCGACGAGATACACCGCATCCCCTTCTTCGAGCTGCAGCTTCTCGAGCATTGCCTTGGGAATCGTCACCCCGGCGCTGTTGCCGATCGCACGGATGACGGTCTCCTTCACTTGCCTGGCCATGGCGCCTCCGGGATAACTGATGTTATAACATGCCACCAGCTCGGCTATTGCGACAGCCCTCAGCCGACGGCGCGCAGCGGCCTCAGCTGCGAAATCGCACGCCCCTCGGCCGACCGCATCGCATGCCAGAGATCCCAGTCCTGCTGGAGCCCGAGCCAGAAATCGGCACTCATCCCCAAGACCTGCGCGAGGCGGAGCGCCGTATCCGGCGTGACGGCGCGCTTCGCGTTGATGACCTCATTGAGACGAGGGAACGACACGCCCAACTGGATCGCGAACTTCGACTGCGAGATCCCCAACGGCTCGAGAAACTCGGCCCGCAGCATCTCCCCCGGATGCGTCGGCGGGCGGTCGGTCGGCAGCCGGCGCTGGACCAACGCCTGGGTGCGAGGCGAGCTAGTGGTAGTCCGTGACTTCGACGTTGTCGGCATGGCCGTCCTCCCAGCGAAAACAGATGCGGTACTGTGCGTTGATGCGGACGCTGAACTGCCTTCGGCGATCACCCTGTAGTGCCTCGAGCCTGTTGCCCGGGGGGACCGCGAGATCGCGGAGGTCACGCGCCCGGTTGATCTGGTCGAGTTTGCGACGCGCCGCCGGCCACAGAACGACCGGACAGGCTTTTCGTGCACGCCGACTGTCCACGCCGTTGAAGAGATCTCCGGTGGCACCGTCGGCGAAGGACCGTATCACGCTTTGTATTATAACGGCACGCGTTACAGCATGCCAGTGCCCGCGCATGCCTCAGCGCTCGAACACCTCCCCCAACGCCACCCCCGCCCCCAACGCCAGCATCAGATCCACCCGTGCCTGCGTCGGTCGCCGCGGCCCCGCGAACCAGCACCCCATCTCCGCCAGCCGTCGTCCACCACCGGGATACCCATAGGTCATCCCCACGCGCCCCCGCTGCGCGCGACTGGTGATCACCACCGGCAGCCCGGCAGCGATCGCCCGTTCGATCCCCGGCACCATCTCCGGCGGTACGTTGCCCCGCCCCATCGCCGCCAGCACGACGCCGCGCGCCCCCGTCTCGCGCGACGCATCGAGCAGCCGCGCATCCGCCCCGGCGTACGCCGTGATGAGATCCACCGGCGTCGCCGGGACCGGCGGCATGAGGGGCAACGCGGCCGAGAGCACCGCGCGGCGGAACAGCACCTGGCCCTCGTCCACCACGCCGAGCGGCCCGAGCCCCGGCGACTCGAAGGCGTCGAGCAGGTGCGTGTGCGTCTTGGCTTCGTCGAGCGCCGCGAAGATGCGGCCGTTGAACGTCACCGTGACCCCGCTCCCGCGCGCCGCGGGGGCGGCGGCAATGGTGACGGCATCGACCAGGTTGGCGGGCCCGTCCCAGCCCAGGTCGCTCGCGCTGCGCATGGCGCCGGTGAAGACGACGGGCTTCTCGCTCGCCACCGAGCGGGCCACGAGATACGCCGTCTCTTCGAGCGAATCGGTGCCGTGCGTCACCACGACCCCGGTGATCGCCGGGTCGGCCAGCAGCTCGGCAATGCGCCCCCGCAGCGCCCACTGCTTCTCGACCGTCATGTGCGGCCCGGGATACCGCCCCCACTGCTCGGGCGCCAGCGGCGCGATGTCGCGGATTCCCCGCGCCGCCTCGAGGATCTCGTCGGCGCTGAGCGCGGGCACGGCCCCGCCGGCGGCAGCGTCGAACTTCATGCTGATGGTGCCGCCGGTGAACAGGATCGCCACGGTGCCCGGCACCGCGACGCGCGCCACCGGCTGGGTGGCGCGGCTCACCGCGTCACCTCGGCCCCCGCGCGCTCGAGTCGGCCGAGCGTGGCGGCGTCGGCGCGCACGGTGAAGACCGGCCCGGCTTCGTCCCACTTCTCGCTCAGCACCTCGGTGTGCCGATGCACCTCGGCCGAGAGCTTGCCGTTGCTCCCCGGCACCCGGACGGTGGCGACGGGCTTGGTGGCGAGCATCATCGCGAGCAGGCTGGCCTTGAGCGGCGCCAAGCCCTCGGGCGCGAGCGCGCTCACCACCAAGGCCCCCGGCGCGATCTCCGGCAGGCGCGCGGTGAGCCCTTCGGCTTCGTCCGGCGGGAGCGCGTCAACCTTGTTGAAGACGGCAATCACCGGCACCTCGCTGGCGCCGATCTCGCCCAGCACTTCTTCGACGACGTCGCGGTGCTCCTCCCACATCGGATCGGAGACGTCGATCACGTGAATCAGCACGTCCGCCGTCTGCGCCTCTTCGAGCGTCGCACGGAAGCTGGCCACCAGCTGGTGCGGCAGCTTGCGCACGAAGCCGACCGTGTCGGTGAGCAGGCAGGTGTGTTCGCCGTCGAGCGGCACCTCGCGCGTGAGCGGGTCGAGCGTCGCGAACAGGCGGTCTTCGACGAAGACCGTCCGGTCACCCGACATCGCGCGCAGAATGGTGCTCTTGCCGGCGTTGGTGTAACCGACGAGTGACGCCCGAAAGGCCCCGGCGCGACCGGCGCGCTGCGTCTCGCGCTGCTGGGCCACCTCGGCCAACCGCTGCTTGAGCACCTTGAGCCGGTGACCGATCAGCCGGCGGTCGGTTTCGATCTGCGTCTCGCCGGGACCGCGCATGCCGGGCCCCTTGCCGCCGCCGCCGCCGGTGCCCTGCCGCTCGAGGTGGCTCCACATGCGGGCGAGGCGCGGCAGCATGTACTCGAGCTGGGCGAGCTCGACCTGCATCTTCGCCTCGGCGCTGCGCGCGCGCACGGCGAAGATGTCGAGGATGAGCTCGGCGCGATCCATGACGCGGGTCTTGGTCTCGTCCTCGAGGTTCTTCCCCTGCGCGGGGCTGAGCTCGTCGTCGAAGATCACGAGCGACGCCTGCGCGTCGGCGATGCGCTGGCGGAGTTCGTCCACCTTGCCCTTGCCAAGGTAGGTCGCGGCGTTGGGACGGTCGATCTGCTGCACGAGCTGGCCGACGACCTGCACGCCGGCGGTATCGGCCAGGTCGGCGAGCTCCTGCAGGTGTTCGTCCACGTGCAGGCGGTCGGCCATGCTCCGCTTGCGCGGGGCGCCGACGAGGATGGCGCGCTCGATCCTGGGCGCGAGGTCGATGATTTGGCGGGACACGGGTGAAAGCTAGTGCGAGCGGCGGCGGGTGCGGCGCATTTCGAGGAGGGCTTCGAGCTCGGGGAGCTGATCGAGATCCTTGCGCCGGCGCGCCGCCTTCCTGGCGGCAATGAGCGCCTCCAACGAGAGGACGCGCAACTGCACGCCGAAGATTTCCAGCGCTTCGGATGCCCGGCGCACCTCGGGCCATGCACCGACGCCAGCCACGCGGTCCATCACATCGACGTCCCCGAGCGCGGTCCGCAGCGTGAGCACGGGCACGTCGCGCAAGGTGCGCGCGTCGAGGATGAACGGCAGCCCGCTGGGCGCAACGCGCAGCTCCGCCCGCCAGGCGACGAGCAGGGCCGCCAACGCCTCCCGGTTCTCCGGCCGCGGATCGTAGCAAAGGTCGAGGTCGGTCGTGACCCGACTGCTGCCCGCCACGATTCCCGCCACGCCGCCGACGATCACGACGTCGAGCGCGGCCTCGGCGACGGCCACCAGCAGCTCCCGAAGGCGGAGCGGCACCGGCCGAGCGCTCGAAGCGTCGGCCCAAGGTGCGCTCGGTGTTCTGGATCCACTTGGGGGTGACCCCGATTGCACGCGCGAGGGCTTCGAGGGTCATGCATTGAAGCTGCCTCGGCGCGAGCTATCTTTTGAATCGGGAGATCCCCGACTCGGCCCCTACCGCCGCATCGCGTACGTCCCCGTCCGGTTGTAGGGCCGCGTGATCGTCCCCGCCGGCGTCCGCACCCCGATGTCCCCCGCCACGCGATACGTCACCGACCCGCGGTTGAGCATCTGCTGCATCGCCGCCCCCACCCCGGCATACGTGAAGCTCACCGGCAGCGTCACCACCGTCGTGTCGCTCCCCTTGAGGTCGTACTCCGTCGGCGCCGCCCCCGACGCGAGCCGCGTCGAGTCAACGAAGACGTTGTACGTGAGCGCCACCGCCCGAAGGGAGATGTTGTTGGGGTTGTACACGCCGAGCTCGACGTTGAGCGATCCGCCCTGCAGCCCGAGGCCGGTGACCTGCACGTTGCGCAGGGTCACGACGGGCTCGCGCAGCGCGGCGCGGGCGAGACTGGCGCAGGCGCTGCCCAGCACGGCGACACCGAGGGCGCCGAGCACCACGAAGGCGGGCACGATCCGGCGGGGCGGTCTCCGTGCGCCCGTCGTCCCATTGGCGACGGGCGTCGGGGTTGTCTCGATTCGCGCTAGCCGCACAGCACACTCCCCCCATTCACGTTGAGAATCTCTCCCGTCACGTGCCGCGCCAACGGCGAGCACAGGAACACGATCGGCCCCGCCACGTCCTCCGGCGTCGCGACGCGCCCGATCGGGATCGTCGCGGCGATCCGTTCGCGCCCGCCCGCCGCCATTGCGTCCGCCGTCATCTCGGTGTCCACCCAGCCGGGGGCGACGCAGTTCACGGTGATGTCGCGGGGGGCGAGTTCCACGGCGAGCGACTTCACGAAGGAGATCATCGCCCCCTTGGCGGCGGCGTAGTCGGCGTGCATCGCCTCGCCGCGCTGGCCGGCGGTGCTGCCCACGAGCACGATGCGCCCGCCCGGCCCCATCGCCTGCGCGGCGCGACGGGCGGTCCAGAACATGGCGTCCACGTTCTCGCGCATCGTCCGCGCCCAGCGGGCGTCGTCGAGCTGGGCCACGGGCACCTCGTCGGCGGGCCAGATGCCGGCGTTGCCCACGAACAGGTCGAGTCCGCCGAGGGCGCCGAGCGCGGCGTCGAACAGGGCGTCGCAGCCCTCGCGGGTCGAGAGATCGGCGGCGTGGGCGCTGGCCCTCACACCGTGCGCGGCGCACTCGGTCGCCACGGCTGCGGCCTCGGCACCGCGCGAGCGGTAGCCGAGCGCAACGCTGGCACCGGCCTGTGCGAGCAGGCGGGCGGTCGCGGCGCCGATGCCGCGGGAGGCGCCGGTCACCAGCGCGCGGCGGTGCGTCAGGGTGATCATGCTCGCCCCGGTGCCGCACTCACAGGTCGGCCTCGGCCATCTCGCAGATCACGTGCTGGATGCACAGGTGCAGCTCCTGGGCCCGGTCGGTGCGGTCGGTGGGGACGATCACGTTGTGCGTCGCCAGCGGCTTGAGCTTGCCGCCGTCGCGCGCCGAGAGCGCGAGCACCTCGACCCCCTTCCCGCGCGCCGCCTCGGCCGCGCGGAGGACGTTGGGCGAGTTGCCGGAGGTGCTGTGGATGATCAGCAGGTCACCGGGCTTGCACAGCGCCTCGACCTGCCGCGCGAAGACCGTCTCGAAGCCGAAGTCGTTGCCCGCCGCGGTGAGCAGCGACGTGTCGGTCGTGAGCGCGATCGCCGGCAGCGCCTTGCGGTTCTTCACGTACCGCACGACGTACTCGGTGGCCATGTGCTGCGCGTCGGCGGCGCTGCCGCCGTTGCCGCAGAAGAACAGGGTGCCCCCGCGCGCGAGCGTCTCGCGCACCATGTGCGCCGCGCGCTCGATGTCCGGGCCGATCGCCTCGGCCGTGCGGGTGGCGGTGGCGGCCAGTTCGGCCAGGCGGTCGTGGAGGAGCGGCATGTCGGCCTCGAGGAGTGTGTCGCGCGGCGGCCGTCAGCCGCCCAGCGCCGCGATCTGGACCATCGCCTTGCGCGCCCGCTCGGCGATGCCCGCCCCGTCCTCCGCCGCCGCCTCGAAGGCGTAGGTCACGAAGGCGTCGGCGGCGAGGAGGTCGAGCGCCGCCTCGCGGGCCGTGCGGTTGTGGTTGAGCAGCCGCGCCAGCATCGCCTCGCCGGCGACGAGCAGCGTCTCGTGGACGCCGCGAGGGGCCGCCTCGGCGGCCGGGGTGAGTGCCGCGAGCGTCTGTGCCAGCCGCTCGCGGAGTGCGGCGGGCATCGGCTCCGCGCGGGCATCGAGCCACGCCAACGCGGCCTGCGCGGACCCGACCAGCGGCACCCCCGCGGCCGGCGTGTGCATCAACCGATGCATCAGGCGACCCCCAGCAGCTTGCCGACGACGCCGGGGGCCGCGGCGTACGCCTCGGGGAGCCGCGCCCCATCGGGGATCCCGGCCTGCGCCATGTGCGGCTTGCCGCCGCCGCGCCCGCCGATGGCGGTCGCGAGCTCGCGCACGAGCGCGTCGGCCTTCACCCCCCGGGCGACGAGGTCATCGGTGACGACCGCGAGCAGCGTGTGCTTGCCGTCCTCGAACGACGCACCGAGCACCGCCACGCCGGACCCGAGCTTCTCGCGCACCGCGTCGCCCACCGTCTGCAGGGTCTTCGCGTCGGGCACCGCGAGCGCCCCTGCGGCGACCTTCGCGCCGTTCACGGTGGCGGCCGCGGCGAGCAGGCGCGCGACCGCGTCGCCGCCGCCCCCGCCCCGCAGGGCGTCGTCGCGCTGCTTCTCGACCTGCCGCTTCTCCTCGAGCAGCCGCTCGACCCGCGCCGCCAGCTGCTCGACCGGCACGTTCGTGGCCCGCAGCAGGTCGCCGATGCGCCGCGTCGCGGCCATGGCGCCGTCGAGCACCGCGAAGGCGTGGCGCCCCGTCACCGCCTCGATACGGCGCACGCCGGCCGAGACGCCCCCCTCGCTGACGACCTTGAACAGCCCGATCTCGGCGGTGTTGCGGACGTGCGTCCCGCCGCAGAGCTCCGTGGAGTACCCGCCGATGCCGACGACGCGCACGACCTCGCCGTACTTCTCGCCGAAGAGGGCCATGGCACCGGAGGCGAGGGCGTCCTTCTGCGCCATCTCGCGCGTCGTGACCGGCGTGGCCTTCCAGACCTGCTCGTTGACCTCGCGCTCGATCGTCGCGAGCACCTCGCCCTTGACCGGCCCGTGGTGCGTGAAGTCGAACCGCAGCCGTTCGGGCTCGACGAGCGATCCGGCCTGGTGCACGCCCTCGCCGAGGTGCCGGCGCAGCGCGGCATGCAGCAGGTGCGTGGCGGTGTGGTTCCGCTCGGTGTCCTTGCGGCGGTCGGCCGGTACCCGGGCGACCGCCGCGCCGAAGGCGAGCGTGCCGCTCAGCGTCCCGACGGCCGCGTGGCGCCCGTCGAACTTGCGCACGTCGTCCACATCCACGCGCCAGCCGGTGCCGACGATCTCGCCGTGGTCGCTCACCTGCCCGCCCGACTCCGCATAGAACGGCGTCTCCTCGAGCAGCACCGCGACGCGCCGCCCCTCGAGGAAACGCACGGCGGCGACGCGGGTGGGGACTTCGGTCACCTCGTAGCCGACGAAATGCGAGGCGTCGTTGCCGCCGTCCTTCTCCCACCGCGCGAGGTCGGCCAATTCGTCGGCCGACACCGAGATCGCCTTCGACTTGCGGTCGGCCTGCGAGCGCTGGCGCTGGGCGTCGAGCGCGGCCTCGAAGCCGGCGACGTCCACGGTGTAGCCGCGCTCGCGGGCCATGAGGTCGGTCAGGTCGATCGGGAAGCCGTAGCGGTCGTAGAGGGTGAAGGCGTCCTCGCCCGCGATCGTGCCGCGCAGTCCGCGCGAGCCCTGCGTGCTCTTCTCGGGGGCGAGCTCCTCGAATCGCGCCATGCCGGCGTCGATGGTCGCGAGGAACCGCTCCTCCTCCTGGCGCGTGGTCTCGACGACGTGCTTCGCCCGCACGTGCAGCTCGGGATACACGTCGCGCATCGTGGCGATGACCGTCTCGACGACCGGCGCGAGGGTGGGCTCGGTGCGGCCGAGGAGCCACGCGTGCCGCACCCCGCGGCGCAGGATCCGCCGCAGCACGTAGCCGCGCCCTTCGTTCGACGGGAAGACGCCGTCGGCGAGCAGGAACGCCACCGCCCGCGCGTGGTCGGCCAGCACGCGGAAACTCGCCGGGTCCACCAGGATGGTGCGGCCGGCGACGGTCTCGGGCTGCGGGGCGCCGGTCGTGCGCCCGCGGTACGGGAGTCCGACGACCTCCTCGACCTTGGCGATGAGGGGGGCGAAGCCGTCGGCGTGGAAGTTGTTCGTCACCCCCTGCAGCGCCGCCGCGATGCGCTCGAGCCCGGCCCCGGTGTCCACCGAGGGCTTCGGCAGCGGCAGCAGCGTGCCGTCCGGCTGCCGGTCGTACTGCATGAAGACGAGGTTCCAGATCTCGAGGAACCGGCCGGCCTCGGCTCCCTCGACGAACGCCTCGGTGGTGAACTCGGTGCGCTCGATGTCCGTCCACTCGCCGGTCGCGCCCGCGGGGAACGCGAAGTCCTTCGCGAGCATCGCGAGATCCACGTAGATCTCGCTGCACGGGCCGCAGGGGCCGGTGTCGGCCATCTGCCAGAAGTTGTCGCGCTCGCCGAGCCCGTAGATGCGCCCGGGCTCGACGCCGGCGACCTCCTGCCAGAGCCGTCGCGCCTCGTCGTCGTCCTTGTACACCGTGACGCGCAGGTGCTCGACGGGGAGCCCGAGCTCCTTCGTGACGAAGTCCCACGCGAAGGCGATCGCGTCGCGCTTGAAGTAGTCGCCGAACGAGAAATTGCCGAGCATCTCGAAGAACGTGTGATGCCGGGCGGTGTGGCCGACCTGTTCGAGGTCGTTGTGCTTGCCGCCGGCCCGCACGCACTTCTGCGCGGTCACGGCGCGGCGGTTGCCCTCGGGGGGCTCTTCCTGGCCAAGGAAGACGCGCTTGAACTGGACCATGCCGGCGTTCGTGAAGAGCAACGTCGGGTCGTCCTGAGGCACGAGCGAACTGGACGCGCGCACGGCATGGCCGCGGGCGGCGAAGAAGTCGAGGAAACGGCGGCGGATGTCGGCGGACTGCATGCGGGGAATCTAGCCGACTGGCTCGGGTGTCGCGTCCGCTGGGCGGTGGCGCGGGAGCCCGAACTAGGCGTCGTCCGACATGGGCTCGTCGTCGCCGGCGTCGCCCTCCGCCAAGGCTTTCGACACGGCCCGCCCGATCACGTCGGGGGAGAAGCCGCGGCGGGCGAGCATGCCGTACAGCCGCCGGCGGGCGACCTGGCGGTCGAGGCCGCGGAGCGTCGAAGCCTTCCTGCGGGCCAGCGACTCGGCGGCCGCGGCGTCGCTGATCCCCTCGTCCTCGGTGACGTCACCCACCGCCTCGGCCACGAGCTCGGCCCCTAGGCCCTTGGTGCGCAGCTCGTCGCGGACTCGGCGGGTGCTGCGCTTGCCCGAAGCGAGCCGGCTGCGGGCGAATTGCCGCGCGAACTGGGCGTCGTTGAGGAAGCCGGCGCGGGTGAGCTTCTCGAGCGCTGCGTCTACCTCCGCCGCCTCGTAGCCCGCTTGGGCGAGCTTGCGCCGCAGCTCCGCAGACGAGCGCGACTTGGCCGTGAGCAGCCGCGTAGCCTTCTCGAGGGCGCTCGGTGGCTCCTTGGGCATTACCAGCCCCCCACGCCACCGCCGGCGAAGGCCGCAGCGGCGGTTCTCCCAAGCGAACGATTCCGCAGGGGCCGCGCAGCGGCCCCGAGGACCAAGTGAGCGGGGAGCACCGCCGTCGCGGCCGCCCGCGCTCCGGACGCAGCGCCAGGGGCAGAAAAAGTGCCGAGGGGCAGCCCCCCAAGTGGACCGGCGATCCGGGCGCCGAATCCATCGGAGAACGTACCCCTCGGCACGTTACCTACCTACCTGCCCACCGCGCAGCGAGCGACTCAGTCGTCCGCCGGCGCCTCCTCGGGCACCGGCGCCGCGGCGCGGATCCCCAGGAATTCCTTGACCTTCGCCTCGACCTCGGCCAGGACGGCCGGGTTGTCCTTGAGGTAGAGCTTCGCGTTCTCGCGCCCCTGGCCGATCTTCTGGCCGTTGTACGCGTACCAGGCGCCCGACTTGTCGATGATCCCCGCCTCGGCCCCGATATCTACCAACAGCGAGGTCAGCGAGATCCCCTCGTTGTACATGATGTCGAACTCGGCCTGCTTGAACGGCGGCGCGACCTTGTTCTTGACGACCTTCACGCGGACCTGGGAGCCCACGACCTCTTCCTTGTCCTTGACCGGGCCGATCCGGCGGATGTCGAGACGCAGCGACGCATAGAACTTGAGCGCCTTGCCGCCCGTCGTCGTTTCCGGACTGCCGAACATGACTCCGATCTTCTCGCGGAGCTGGTTGATGAAGATCACCGACGTCTTCGAGCGCGAGATCGCCCCGGTCAGCTTGCGCAGCGCCTGGCTCATGAGCCGCGCCTGCAGGCCGACGAAGCTGTCGCCCATGTCGCCCTCGATCTCGGCCTTGGGCACCAGCGCCGCCACCGAGTCCACCACCACGACGTCCACCGCCCCCGACCGCACGAGGATCTCGCAGATCTCGAGCGCCTGCTCCCCGGTGTCCGGCTGGCTGATGAGCAGGTTCGGCACGTCCACACCGAGCTTGGCGGCGTAGTCGGTGTCGAGCGCATGCTCGGCGTCGATGAAGGCCGCCACGCCGCCGTTCTTCTGCGCGTTGGCGACCACGTGGAGACAGAGCGTGGTCTTGCCGGAGGACTCGGGCCCGTAGATCTCGGTGATGCGCCCACGCGGCACGCCGCCGATCCCGATCGCCGCATCGAGGTTGATGGCCCCGGTGGCGATGAAGTCGATCGGCGCCTTGGTGTTGGTGCCGAGGCGCATGATCGAGCCCTTCCCGCAGTTCTTCTCGATCTGCGCGATGGCCAAACCAAGGGCCTTCTTCTTGTCGTCGGCGATCTGCATCGTGGGCATCGGAGTCCTCTGGGAGCGGAGTGGTGCACCCCGTCCACGTCGGTGAAGCTACCGGCGTTTGGAGGTGGCGTGAATACCCGAACAAACTGCGAAATTCGGGTCCGAAAATCAACCGAAGCCAACTACGTCCGGTTGTGGAAATCCTTTGCCCTCAATCACGTAGCAATCTATGCGCTGCAGTGCCAAAGTGATGCGCGGTGTCGCGTTTCAAGTCACCTGAGTGTGCGGATGGATCTTTTCCACAGAATTATTGGCCGATTGGTCAGCTGGTCATCTAGCGACTGGGGAGCGTGAAGGCGGCCTCGACATGCCGGACCCGCACCCTTTCCCCGCTGATCCAGACCCCGACGACATCGAAGCGATAGGCATCGTCATCGCGCCCGTGGCGACTGATCCAGACCTGCGCCGACTTCACGATCTGGCGCTGCTTGTACCAGTGCACGGCCTCGACGGGCGAGCCGAAGGTCACGCCGCTGCGCGTCTTGACCTCGACGAAGGCGACGATGCCGCGGCGCTCCATGACGAGGTCGATGTCACGATGGCCCGAGCGGAAGCGCCGCTGCATCGTGCGCCAGCCGCGCTCCCGCAGGAAGCGTTCGGCGATGCGTTCGCCGCGAAGGCCGAGGAGCATCGCGGGGGTGAAGCTGCCCGGCGCCCCGGGGGATGGCGGTGCCGCGGCCGGGGATTCGCCCAGGGAATCGAGGAGACGCGAGCGCAGCGAGGACGGCATGCGCGGGAAACTGGGCCGGCACGCCTCGGAGACGGAGTGCCGGAATCTCCCGATGCGGCCCTTCCATTGCGGCGGTCGGCCCCGACCGGCCGCCGGTCCTGCGGCCCGTGCCGCCGCGCTCACCCCTTGGGCGCGATCCGCTCCAGCTCTTCCAGCCCGACCAGCACGTCCCGCGGCTTCGACGCATTCGGCGGCCCGAGCACCCCCGCCTCGTGCAACTGGTCGATGATCCGCGCCGCCCGCCCATAGCCGATCGTCAGCCGCCGCTGCAGCAACGAGGTCGAGCCCTGCTGGTGCTGGATGCACACCTCGGCCGCCTCGCGGAACAGCTTGTCGCGCGGCCCCGTGTCCTCGGCCGGGCCGCCGTCGCCCTCCGCGGCCGCCCGTTCGAGCGCTTCCCGGTCGCGGACGCGCTGGAGGATATCGTCCTCGCCGCCATCGTCCGCGACCAGCAGCCCCTGCGCCTCCATGGCCGTCTTCCGCGCCGCCCTGCGGTCGCGATACCAGCCCATGAGCCGCTCGGTCTCGTCGCTCGAGAGGAACGCCCCCTGCAGCCGGCTCGGCTCGCTCTTGCCGGGCGGGATGAACAGCATGTCGCCGTTGCCCAGCAGCGCCTCGGCCCCCGCGCCGTCAATGATCGTGCGGCTGTCCACCTGCGACGCCACCCGGAAGGCGATGCGGCTCGGGAAGTTCGCCTTGATGAGGCCGGTGATGACGTTCACGCTCGGGCGCTGCGTGGCGAGGATCAGGTGGATCCCGATCGCGCGCGCCTTCTGGGCGAGCATCGCGATCGGCGTCTCCACCTCGCCCTGCACCGTCATCATGAGGTCCGCCATCTCGTCGATCACCACGACGATGTACGGCAGGATCTTCCCCTCGTAGCGCGTGTTCGCGAACGCCACGTGCGGGTCCTTGGCCACGCGCAGCTCGGCGCCCGCCTGCACCCGCTGGTTGAAGTCGGCGAGGTTGCGGCAGCCGTTCTCGGCCAGCAGGGCGTAGCGCTCCTGCATCTCCATCACGGCCCACTTGAGCACGGCGGCGGCGTCGCGGTTGTCGGTGATCACCTTGTGCCGGAGGTGCGGCAGCTGGTTGTACACCGACAGCTCCACCATCTTCGGATCCACCATCAGGAACCGCAGCGTCTCGGGCGTGTGCCGATAGACGAGCGACGTGATGATCGTGTTCACGCACACCGACTTGCCCGAGCCCGTCGCGCCGGCGATCAGCAGGTGCGGCATCCTGGCGAGATCGGCGACCACCACCCGGCCCTCGAGGTCCTTGCCCAAGGCGATCGGCAGGGCCGCCCGCGCCCCCTGGAAGTCCTTCGCCTCGAGCAGCTCGCGGAACCCCACCATCTCCGGCGTCGGGTTGGGCACCTCGACGCCCACGGCACCGCGGCCCGGAATCGGCGCCACGATGCGGATCGAGGGCGCGCGCATCGCCAGCGCGAGGTCGTTGGCCAGCGACGCGATCTGCCGGACCTTCACCCCCGGCGCGGGCTCGATCTCGTACTGCGTCACGGTCGGGCCGGTGGTGCGGCCGACGAGCGTGCCGTCGATCTTGAACGTGCGCAGGGCGTCCATCAGGCGCTGGCCGTTGGCCTCGAGTTCGCGCGCCTGGGTCTCGGCCCGCGACGGGGGCGGATCGTCGAGCAGCGCCGTCGGCGGCAGCTCGGGGTACTCGGCCATCGCGGCCATCGCCGCCGCGGCGAGGTCGTCCGGGGTCTCGGGCTCCTCGTCGATGACCTTGGGTGCCTTGCGCTTGCGCGGCGGCCGCGCGGCCGCGCGTTCGGCCGGAGGCGGCTCCGCCTCGTCGTCGTCGTCGGCGGCGTCGGACTCGGACTCGGCGACCGCCGTCGCCGACGATGCCCCGCGTCCCGGGGGCGCCGAGTCGATCGCCGGCAGGTCCTCCGGGGGCGGAGCCAGCTCCAGCGCGCGCTCGGCGGCGGCGGAGAGGCCCGTGCCCGCGCGCCGACGCCCCACGCCGACGACCGCGCGCACGGGGTTCCACCAGAGCGTCGCCGCACTCGCCACCGAGGCGAGCACGAGCCAGACGAGCCAAGCCCCACCCGCTCCGAACCACGCGCGCAGGTAGAACGCCACGAAGTTCCCCAGCAGCCCCGCCCACGCGTCCACATCGCGCGGGGCGCCTCGGAGCATCGAGACCCCGACCGGCACGAGCACGAGCATCGTCGCGAGGAAGGCGAGCCATTGCCGCTCGCCGTCGCGGCGGACGCGGCCGAAGAGGCGCAGCCCCTGCACCGCCGGCATCACCGCCAGCAGGGCGGCCGCCGGCAGCCCCACGAGATAGGCGGCGATGCCGCGCCCGCAGGCGCCGACCGGCCCGAAGATGCGCGCGGCCGCGCCGCACGCCTCCGGGCTCACCGTGCGTTCGACGACCAGCGCGCCCGCGACGAAGCAGGCGGTGACCAGCAGCAGTACGCCGGCGACCTCGTCCCGCAACCGCTCGGCGCGCGAGGGGACACCGTCCCCCGCCGGCGCGGGCGAGGACGGCGGCGCAGTCCCCCCGTCCTCAGCGGACGAGGTCCGGGCCGAGCTTCGTGACCTGCCGGTCGTGGTAGACGGGGACAACGGGAAAGGCGTCGAGGGTCGCGCAGATCTCGAGGTCCCGGGCGAATCCCGCCTCGACCAGCGCGCGGCCGTGCTCGGACTGTTCGAAGACGCGAGCGAGCGAGTGCTCGAACTTCTTCGCCAGCAACTGGCAGGCGAGCGTCGCGTCGCCGAGTTGCACCTTGGCGTTGCGCTGCACGAGGTGCTTGGCCAGACGGCCGGCGCAGACGGCATCCTCGAGCGAGAAGTGTCCGTCGCGGCCGGCGCACAGCAGCGTCACCGGATTGCCGCCGCGCAGCGCCGCGCGGAGCAGCGCACCGGCGGCGGTGAAATTGGCGAACGAGGCCACGACCACGTCGCGCGCCCCCTGTGTGGCGACGAGCGCGGCGGTGCCGTTGGTGGTGGTGAACAGCAGCGTCTTCCCGCCCACCGACTTGGGCGTGTACTCGGCGGGGGAGTTGCCGAAATCGAAGCCGGGAATGGGGAGCATCTTCCGCTCGCCGCCGAGAAGGACGGCATCGCGGTCCATGCCGCGGGCGCGGGTGGCGGCCTCCTCGGTGGACGCGAAGGGGATCACCGCCCGCGCGCCCGCGTGCAGGGCCGCCGCGATCGTCGTGCTCGCTCGCAGCACGTCGATCACGGCCACGACGCGTCCCGACACGTCCTGTGGCGTCACCTCGTGCGCGCCGAACAGGACGTCGAGCCGGACGCTCACGCGGGATCCTTGAAGCGGTCGAAGTTCCGTTCCAGCCACTTCGTGTCCACGTCGCCGGCCACGAAGTCGGGATCGTTCATGAGCTTGCCGAGGAACGGAATGGTGGTCGCGGGGCCCTGGATGACGAACTGGTCGAGCGCCCACTTCATGCGCTGGATCGCCTCGCGTCGCGTATTGCCGGACACGATGAGCTTGGCGATCATCGAGTCGTAGTACGGCGGCACGCGGTACCCCGTGTACACATGGGTATCGAGTCGCACGCCCGGCCCGCCGGGCGGATGGAAGACCTCGATGTTGCCGGGCGACGGCTGGAAGTTGCGCTGCGGATCCTCGGCGTTGATGCGCACCTCGATCACGTGCCCGCGCATGGGCCCGAGCTGCGGGAACGACAGCGGCTCGCCGGCGGCGACGCGGATCTGCTCCTTCACGAGGTCCACCCCGTAGAGCTGCTCCGTCACCGGATGCTCGACCTGGATGCGGGTGTTCATCTCCATGAAGTAGAACGACCCGTCCTCGTCGAGCAGCATTTCGATGGTGCCGGCGCCGACGTAGTTGATCGACTTCGCCGCCTTGACCGCCGCATCGCCCATGCGTTCGCGCAGCTCGGGGGTCATGACCGGGCACGGCGCCTCCTCGACGAGCTTCTGGTGCCGGCGCTGCACCGAGCAGTCGCGCTCCCCCACGTGGATGAGCGTCCCGTGCATGTCGCCGATCACCTGGAATTCGACGTGCCGCGGGCGCAGGAGGAACTTCTCGACGTACACGTCGCCGTTGCCGAAGGCGGAGAGGGCCTCCTGCCGGGCGAGCGTGAAGTTGCGCACGAACTCGTCGGCGTCGCGGGCGACGCGCATCCCCTTGCCGCCGCCGCCGGCGGCGGCCTTGATGATCACCGGGAAGCCGCTGCGCTCGGCGAACGCCAGCGCCTCGTCGGGATCCTCGACGGGCCCCGGGGTGCCGGGCACCACCGGGACGCCCGCCGCGGTGGCGGTGCGGCGCGCGGTGGCCTTGTCGCCCATCGTCCGGATCTGCTCGGGCGTCGGGCCGATGAAGGTCAGGTTGGACGCCGCGCACGTCTCGGCGAACTCGGCGTTCTCGGCGAGGAAGCCGTAGCCCGGATGGACCGCGTCGGCGCCGGTGATCTCCGCGGCGGCGATCAGTCGCGGGATGTTCAGGTACGAGTCGCGACCGGGCGGCGGGCCGATGCAGACGTCGTCGTCGGCGAACCGGACGTGCAGCGACTCGCGGTCGGCCTCGGAGTACACGGCGACGGTCTGCACGCCGAGTTCGCGGCAGGCGCGGATGATGCGCAGGGCGATCTCCCCGCGGTTGGCGATGAGGACCTTCCGGAACACGGCGGCCTCACCCCTGCTGGAACGGATCCCAGGTCTGGTCGCTGGTCGCCCCGACCCCCTGGGCGCGCAGCGCGAACTCGCTCGGGTTCGTCGCGTAGAACATCGCGCTCTCGTACGAGATCGCCCCCTTGGTGTACCACTGCATGAGCGACTGGTCGAACGTCTGCATGCCGTACTGGACGGTCCCCTCGCGGATGAGGTCGGGGATGTTGAGCTGGGCCTGCTGGTCGCGGATCTGGTCGCGCACCGCGGCGGTGTTGATCAGCACCTCGGCGGCCGGCACGCGGCCCGGCCGGTCCACGCGCGGGACCAGCCGCAGCGACACGATGGCGGAGAGCGCGCTCGAGAGCGCGAACCGCACCTCGGACTGCTGGTGCGGGGGGTAGAACGACATGACGCGGTTGATCGTCTGGGTCGCGTCGGTCGTGTGCAGCGTACTGAGCACGAGATGCCCGGTGTCCGCCGCCTTGAGCGCCGTGTCCAGCGTCTCGAGGTCGCGGATCTCGCCGATCATGATGATGTCCGGGTCCTGCCGCAGCACGCGCCGGAGGGCGGCGGCGAAGGAACCGGTGTCGGTGCCGACCTCGCGCTGGTTGATGTGACAGAGCTGGTCGCGATGCAGGAACTCGATCGGGTCCTCGATCGTGATGATGTTCGCGGCCCGCTTCTGGTTCACGTGCTGGATCATGCTGGCGAGGGCGGTGGACTTCCCCGACCCCGTGATCCCGGTGACGAGCACGAGCCCGCGCGGCTTCATCGCGATCTGCTCGACGACCGGCGGCAGGTTGAGCTCGCCGACCGTCTGCGCCTGGAAGGGGATCACGCGGAACGCGTACGCGATCGTGCCGCGCTGCTGGTACACGTTCACGCGGAACCGCCCGATGCCCGGGACGCCGAGCGCGAAGTCCGCCTCCTTGTGCTCGGAGAACTCCTTGATCTGCCGGGGCGGCATCGTCTGCTCGGCGACGCTCCGGAGGTCTTCCGGCCGGAGCGCGGGGTACGCGGCCGCGACCAGCTCGCCGTTCAGCCGCAGCGTCGGCGGGCGCCCCACCTTCAGGTGGAGGTCCGACGCCCCCTGCTTGATCATCTCCTGCATCACCGCCTTGTAGTTGTAGGCGGTGGATCCGCCCACCGACGAGCTGCCCACGGCGGGCGTCGCGCCGCCGACCGGGGAGACGTGCGAATTAGCCATTCGGGTCAACCTTGAAGAGGACCTGCCCGTACTCGACCGGCTGCGCGTCGGCGACGCACACCTCGACGATCGTGCCCGAGAACTCGCTCTCGATCTCGTTCATGATCTTCATCGCCTCGATGATGCAGACCGTCTGGCCCTGCGCGACGCGCGTCCCCTGGGCGACGTAGGCGTTCGCGGTCGGCTCCGGCCGAGCGTAGAAGGTGCCCACCATCGGCGACTTGATCTCGCGCAGCGCCCGCGCGGGTGCCGGCTCCGCCGGCCGGTCCGGAGACCCGGCGGGCGCCCCGGCGGCCGGCGGGGGAGCGGCCGGCGACGCCGGCATCGCCGGCATCGCCGGCATCGCCATCGGCGACGCCATCGAGATGCCGCGCATGGCCGGCGTCTTGGCGAGGCGGATCTTCATCCCCTTCTCCGAGGTGATCTCGAGCGAATCCACCGTGGATTCGTCGAGCATCTCGAGCAGCTTCTTCACGTAGCGCAGGTCGATCACGGTTCCCCTCGGAAAAGCCCGTCAGTCCACCGCCAGCAGGTCGCGCGGCGCGCGCGTCAGCACGGTCGCGCCGGACCCCGACAGCACCACATCGTCCTCGACGCGGATGCCGCCCCACCCCGGGAGGTACACTCCCGGTTCGATCGTCACCACCGCGCCCGCCGGCAGGGGCGCCTCGGCCGTCTTCGAGAGCCGCGGCGCCTCGTGCACTTCGAGCCCGATCCCGTGCCCGAGCGAGTGCCCGAAGGCCTCGCCGTACCCGGCATCTGCAATGTACCCCCGCGCGACGGCGTCGGCATCCCTGCCCGTCATCCCGGCCCGTACCGCCGCCGCCGCCGTCGCGTTCGCGCCGGCCACCACCGCATGCACCTCGCGCTGCCGGGCATCGGCGGGCCCCGCGACGACGACCCGCGTGAGGTCGCTGACGTAGCCGCGGCAGCGCGCCCCGAAGTCGAGCAGCAGCAGTTCACCGCGCTGCCACGGACGGTCCGACGCGCGGGCGTGCGGCAGGGCGCTGCGCGGTCCCGAGGCGACGATCGGCTCGAACGGCGCGGTCTCGCTGCCCGCGTCGCGCAGCGCGTGTTCGAGCACGCCGCAGATCGCCAGCTCCGTCATCCCGGGCCGGATGCGCTCGAGTGTCGCGGCCAGCGCCGCCTCGGCGATGCGGCACGCGGCGACGATCGCCGCGACCTCGTCGGCGTCCTTGACCGCGCGGTGGCGCTCGACCGCGTCGAGCAGCGGCCGCCACTGCCAGCGCCCCCCGTCCTGCGGGTCGAGCAGGCGCGCGAAATCCCGGTGCAGGAGGTGCGCCGACTCGAATCCCGCCGTCTCGACGCCGCCGAGCCGCCCGAGTTCGCGCCACAGCGCGGTCCAGAGCGACTGCGACTCGACGACCACGCGGGCCGCCTCCCCGACCTCGTCGGCGGCCTGCGCCTCGTAGCGGAAGTCGGTGCACAGCACGCGTTCGTGCGGGGTCACCAGCAGCAGCGCGTTCGACCCGCTGAACCCCGTCAACCACCGGATGTTGGGAAGACTCGTCACGACGAGCGCGTCAACGTGCTCCGCGGCCAGGCCGGCGACCACCTGTGCGGCGCGCCAGGGCCGTCGCTCGCCCCCCGTCACGGGCGGCCGGTGCCGTCGCGCAAGCGCCCGACGAGGCCACGCAACGCCAGTTCGTAGCCCTGTGCCCCGAACCCCACGACCACCGCCAGTGCTCCCGGCGCGAGCAGCGACCGGCGGCGCTCCGGCTCCCGCGCGTACACGTTGGTGAGGTGGACCTCGACGTACGGCACCGCCACGGCGGCGAACGCATCGCGGAGCGCCAGCGAGGTGTGGCTGTAGGCACCCGCATTGATCAGCGCCCCGTCACACGTCCCCCGCAGCGCGTGGATCGCGTCGATGAGCGCCCCCTCGTGGTTCGACTGCAGGCACGTCAACGACGCCCCCAGTTCCGCCGCGACGGCCGCGCAGCGACCCTCGACCTCGGCGAGCGTCGTCGTGCCGTAGCGGGCCGGCTCGCGCGTGCCGAGCAGGTTGAGACTCGGCCCGTTGAGCAGCGCGAGCTTCACTGCCGCTTGAGCCCGTCGAGCCAGCGGGAGAACTCGGCCAGTTCGGTCTCGCCGCCGGCGGGGGCCTCGGCCGCCGTCCTGGGTGCCGCCGAGAAGAACTGGTCGAACGAGAACGCGGCGCTCGTGCGCGGTGCCGGCGGCGGCTCGAAGACGGCCTTGAGCGACAGCTCGTCGCGCGCCGGGGCCGTCGGGGCGCCCGGCATCGCGGTGGACCCGTCGTACAGCGCCGCCAGCGCGAGCGCTGCGGCTTCGTCTGCGGGGTTTGTCGGCGGGCCGAACAACGCCTCGAGCCCCGTCGGCCATCGCCCCGCAGGGTCGGTCGCCACTCGGGCGGCCGTCACCGCGGTGACCTCGAGGACGTTCACGGGGGCGACCGCGCCCGTCACGGCCGCCGCCGCCGGCGCCGTGGTCGGCGAGACCGCCCCGAGACCGCCGGCCGCCAGCCGTTGCAGCCATACCCGCGCCGTCAACCCGGCCGGGGCGAACCGGGCCTCGATCTCCGCGAGGCGACGGGCCAGACTCGGGTCGCCGGGCCGCGCGGCCAGCAGAGCCCGGTACACCTCTGCGGCCTGCGCGTACAGCCCCTGCCGCTCGAGCACCTCGCCCATCGCCTCCGTCACGAACGCCGGCGACGCGGCCGGCGTCGGCACGCGCGGCGCGGCGGCGCGGCCGGCCGGCGTGGCCGGCGTGGCCGGCGTGGCCGGCGTGGCCGGCGTGGCCGGCGTGGCCGCGCTCGGGCGCGGCGCGGCCACCGGATCCTCGGGCTCCGCCAAGGCGAAGCTCGGCGGCACGGGGGGCGGCAGCGGGGGCTCGGTCGCGAGGGCGTCGGTCGTATCCTGCTCGGGCAATGCCTGCAGGTCGAACATCGGCTGCGGGGGCTCCGCAACGGCCGCGGCAAGGTCGCCGAGGGGATCGTCCATGAACTCGACCGCAGCGTCGGTCTGCCCGGAGGCCAGGCCCAAGGGCGACTCGTCGTCCGGCACGAGGCCGGCGACCTGCGCCTCGAGATGCAGCAGCGGGCTTTCCGGATCGGGGAAGCCGCTCCCGCCACCGAGCAGCGAGTCCGCAGACGCGTCACCGAACCCCTCGAGCATCTCCATCGGGAGGTCGGCGAGGGGATCGCCCGACGGCACGTCGCCGAGCGGTGGATGGCGCAGTTCCTCGGCCGACGGCATCTCGAGGTCGTCCGGGGCCGGGGGCGAGATCGCGCGGGACGCCTCGAGGAGGCGCTGCACCTCCTGTGGCGCGATCTCCAGCGTGTCCGGCAGCGGTTCGACGATGCGCTCGGGCGGCAGGGCGGAGGTCGGCGGGACGGTCGGCGCGCGGGTGCCGGGGAACGCCATCGGGGCGAAGACTGCGGCGTCCTCGGCACGGAGGGCCTCGGCCACGGGATCGAGCGCCCCGGGCATCCCATCGTCGAGGTCGCCGGGCAGGGCCGGCGCCGCCGGCCCGGACTCGGCCGCTGCCGGGGAGG
>Ga0209990_10000831_pt1 | contig 28910 bp, 22 predicted proteins | sample NOAtaG_6_FD_187304 | JGI IMG/M metagenome (GOLD analysis project Ga0209990, IMG submission 187304) | Freshwater lake microbial communities from Lake Erie, under a cyanobacterial bloom - NOAA_Erie_Diel5S_2200h metaG (SPAdes) (version 2) | ecosystem: Environmental > Aquatic > Freshwater > Lake ...
CCTAACCATGAAAACTCAACAACAACAACAGCAACAACAACAACAAATCAGATCAAATCGATCCTCCAGTGCGATTGACAGCGCGACAGCAACAAGCTGAAGTCGGTCATTCGCAGCACCCGCGGACTCACACCCGCGGACTCACACCCGCGGACTCACACCCGCGGACTCACACCCGCGGACTCCCGTCCGCGGCTCGCCAACTGACAACTGACAACTCATGCAACTACTGAACGATGTGCTGACTCAATACAACCTGTTGACGGCGTTCGTCTTTGTCGGGCTGCTGATGTTGGCGGCCGAGGTGGCGTCGCAACGACTGACGGGAGGACGGATTCACCCGTCTGCCATCGCCATCGCGTTCGGCCTGCTGCTGGCTGGACTGGCCGGCTGGTATTCCGGAGGCACGAAGGGAGTCGCGGATGTGCCGCTGCTGGCCGGCACGGGCCTGCTGGGCGGAGCCATGCTGCGGGATCTTTCGATTGTCGCGACCGCGTTCAGCGTGCGGGCTGATGAGTTTCTCCGCAACGGACTCTGGGGTGCGCTGTCGCTGGCACTGGGACTGTTCACGTCCTTCGCAACCGGTGCGGTGATTGCCTGGCTGTGCGGCTATCGCGACGCGGTCAGCATCACGACCATCGCCGCAGGTGCTGCGACCTACATCGTGGGGCCGGTCACCGGCACGGCTTTGAATGCCGGTTCTGATGTCATTGCGCTCAGTGTGGCGGCAGGACTGGTGAAGGCGGTCACCGTGATGCTGATTACTCCGTTCGTCGCCTCAGCCATCCGTCTCGATACACCTCGCGCAGCCATGATCTTCGGCGGACTGCAGGGCACGAACAGCGGAGTCATCGCGGGGCTGGCAGCGACCAATCCCCAGCTTGTGCCCTACGGTGCTATGACGGCCACGTTCTATACCGGACTGGGCTGCCTGCTGGGACCCTCTGTTGTGTTTTTGACCGTCCGCGCAGTGCTGGCTGTTGTCGGCGGGCAGTAACGCTGCACCGGCCATCGCAGTGGAGTTGCGAGAAACCAGAAAGAAGGACATCACCGCAACAACCCTCAGCGATCAGCATCCCAATGCCGCACGCGAAGTCGCGATTTGAAAGCCCTGTTTCGACTGAAAACTGGTATTCCTCCCCTCGCCCCCGTGAAACGGGGGAGAGGGGTCGGGGGTGAGGGGGCCATGGCATCAATGCCATAGAGAGCAGAGCAGAGAAAGTTGAGAGTAGAAAAGACCCGCAACATCTCCTCTGTGACCTCTGTGCCCTCTGGGGTTAAAAAAACACCCCTGAAACGCAACCCTGCCAGGCGGAGCTCGGGCTAAAGCCCAGGTTGCGGCAGACGAGCGCCAGGGGGACTTCACCCCTCACCCCCAGCCCCTCTGCCCTTCCAGGGGCGAGGGGTGCCGGTGCGATTTACACTGCAACGAAGACAAACTGATTTCGTGTTCATCCGCAGAGGGATTCACTACACTCCCGCAGCACCCGCACCCGCGGACTCCCGTCCGCGGCTCGCCTGCTGCACCCGCACCCGCACCCGCGGACTCCCGTCCGCGGCTCGCCCATTGACCACGAACAACTGACAATTAACCATGCTCCTCCCCATCCTGCAACAGGTCACCAGATTCCAGGACTCCCCGGCGTTTCGCACGGCGACCGACGTCGTCACCGGACAGCATCTGCTCAAAGCCGCCAGCGCCAATGCACTCGCTCTGCTGCAGCAGTCAGAAGATCTCGGGGAAGCACGAGTGGGGCTGCTGGTCCCTGCAGATCACCGGTTCCCCGCCGCACTGTGGGGAATCTGGCAGGCCGGCGGGATCGCGGTCCCCATGTGCCTGTCGGCGACTGATCCGGAATGGGAGTACTGTTTTGATGATGCCGGAGTATCAGCAGTGCTGACGTCCGCACATCTGCTGGACAGGCTCAGACCACTCTGCGAAGCGCGCGGAATTCGCCTGCTGTGCTGTGCCAATCCTGCCGGTGATCCGCCCGCAGACCTCGTCACTGACGCGGCAGCGTTGCCCGCGGTCAGCACTGATCGGCGAGCCATGATTCTGTACACCAGCGGAACGACCAGCCGTCCCAAAGGCGTCGTGACGACTCACGCCTGCATTCAGGCGCAGATCGAATCGCTGGTGCAGGCGTGGGATTGGCAGTCCACGGATCGCATCCCGCTGTTTCTGCCGCTGCACCATATTCACGGCATCATTAACGTGGTCAGCTGTGCTCTGTACTGCGGAGCTTTGATCGATCCCTTCGATGGCTTTGAGCCGCAGGCGGTCCTGCAGCGTCTGCAGCAGGATGCGTTCACGGTGTTTATGGCTGTGCCCACAATCTACGTGCGACTGATCCGGATGATTGAACAGTTGCCGCTGGCCGAACGGCAGTCCGTCTGCCACGCCTTTGCTCGCCTGCGCCTGATGGTGTCCGGGTCCGCAGCCCTGCCGGCGTCGGTCCATGCACACTGGTATGCCCTGACCGGTCAGATGCTGCTGGAGCGATATGGCATGACCGAAATTGGCATGGCACTTTCCAATCCGCTGCGTGGTGAGCGTCGACCGGGAGCCGTGGGTGTGCCGCTGCCGGGAGTTGACGCAGTGCTGTATGACGAGCATGGCGGGCAGATCACGGAAGAGCACCAGCCGGGGGAAATTCGCATTCGCGGGGCGGCAGTATTTCGTGAATACTGGCAGCGTCCTGAGGCTACTGCGGCGGCATTCCGCGACGGCTGGTTCTGTACGGGTGACGTAGCGGTGCTGGAACAGGGTTATTTTCGCATTCTGGGCCGGCAATCGGTCGATATCATCAAGAGTGGCGGCTACAAGCTGTCGGCGCTGGAGATTGAGGCGACGCTGCTGGAGCACCCGGCCGTTCGTGAGTGTGCGGTGGTGGGGCTTGCCGATGAAACGTGGGGCGAAGCCGTCGCCGCAGCCATGGTCCTGCAGCCGGGCTGTCAGCTGGATCTGCCACAGCTGAAAGAGTGGTGTCGCGAACGGCTGTCATATTACAAACTGCCAAAGCAGCTGCTGATCTGCGAAGCTCTGCCCCGAAATGCCATGGGCAAAGTGGTGAAGCCGCAGGTTCAGCAGTTATTCACTCAGCGTTCCGAAGAGGGTCAGGTGTCATGACACTATCCGGTCCCGTTGATCCGGCTGCGAATCTGTTTCCGCAGGCGTGTGGTCGTCGCGGTTTCCTGACTGCTGCTGCCACCGTAGCCCTCAGCCGACATCTGCCGGTACTGGCTGACGAGCAGGTGGGGACACCGCAGACCGCCGCGGAGCTGTGGTCTCAGTTTGACCCGCGTCGGGATCCGCTGCAGACGGAGCTGATTCGGGAGTGGCAGGCTGACGGCATCATCTTGCGACACGTGCGATTTCTGGTGGGGACTTTTCGCGGCACCGCAGCCAGGCTCACGGCGATTTATGGATTTCCCGGGTCTCAGCGGGACAGCGGCAGTCGTCTGCCGGCCGTGCTGCACATCCATGGTGGCGGTCAGCGGGGTTCTTTGAGTGAGGTCCGTTTTCTGGCTGCTCGCGGGTATGCCGGGCTCAGTATCAGCTGGGGCGGCAGCAGCACCGGTCAACCGCCGGTGAATCCGCTGGAGGGTGCAGAACCGGGCGATCCGGCGACGGACTGGGGCAGCATCGATCCGACTCAGCTGAATGTCGCGGGCTACGCGTCCGTGCTGCCCGGTCCGCAGCAGCTGCTGACGGATCGCGAGGATCCGCGGAACAACAACTGGTATATTCTGACTTTGGGCTGCCAGCGTGCATTAACATTTCTTGAGCAGCAGCCGGAGGTGGACGCGGAGCGGCTGGGCGTCCATGGGTACTCGATGGGCGGCAATCTGACGATGTACACGGCGGCGGCGGATCGGCGAGTCCGAGTGGCGGTGCCGGGGGTTGGCGGAGCCGGCTGGCGCTGGCAGCTGCATGAATTCGCCGGGGACCGAGGTCGTGCTCAGGACCATGTCACAGGTGACCTGGACCTGTTCCGTCGAACGCTCAGCTTTGAAAGCGTGGCACCGCTGATTCGCTGCCCGGTGCTGCACCGCAGTGCCACCAATGATTTTCATGGGTGGATGGATGATGTTTACCGTACGAATCTTCTGATTCCGGATCAGCAGCTGCGTTACAGCTGGACGATCCACATGAATCATCGGCTGGCGGAGGAGACTGCGGTGGCACTGCCATTGTGGCTGGACCAGCATCTGCGCGGTGGTCCGGCGCTGCCGGACACGCCGGCCGTGCGACTGCTGCTGAGCGCTGGCGAATCACCCCGGGTCCAGGTTCATCCGGCCAGGCATGACTGGGCGGTGGATCGCTGTGAAGTGTATTACAGTGTGGACGGGGACCCGCGCGCCCGATTCTGGCGCAGTGCGGACGTCGTGGCGCAGCCGGTGGAGCCACCGACGGGGAACGGGCAGGGCACAGCTGCAGGCGGGGGGCAGTGGTTGCAGGCCGGTCTGCCGCTGGAATCCCTCGAGCGGCCGCTGTTTGTCTTTGCGAATGTCTTCTACCGTCTGCCTCAGCCGGTGGACATGTCTGAGCTGCCAGGATTTCGTGAACCGGTGCAGCGGCTGTGTTTAAGCAGTGAGCTGCTGTCGGCGGCTCCGCAGCAGCTGCAGACTGCGGCAGTGCAGGCGAGTCTGCAGCGGGGTTCGCTGATTGATGATTTCTCGCGCGGGCTGCGGGACTGGTATCAGCTCAATGCGGGGCATGTCAGCCTCGTGCAGACGTGGACGCGGAAGCTGACGGACCCTTTGTATCAGGGTGCAGCCGGAGCTCGCCTGCGGATCAGTCTGCGGATGGAGCGCACGAACTGGCTGACATTTGTGATTGTGCAGAACGAGTGGCGGAATTATCGGGGTCCGCGGCAGACGTGGATCTGTGAGCGTGAGATTGCGGGCGGGGACGAGGTTCAGCAGCTGGAACTTGCGACTGAAGATTTTGTGGCGGCGGACGGTTCCGGAGCGAAGCTGGCGGACTGGAGCGGGCTGGATCAATTTGGAGTGTGTGCGCATTTTTCGGAGCGTCGTGAGCGTACCGGGGTGCGACCGTGGCAGGGGGCTCCGGCCAGCCTGCAGCGACTGGAATGGGTGTGAGTCAGCAGAGAGGTGATGGGTGATGGAACATGATGAGGTGCGTGATCTTGAGGATTTGCTGGAGCAGTGTCTGGGGCGGATGTTTCGTGGAAAGGGTGCTGAGTCACTGCCGTGGCGGCCGGACGGCCAGACGGTACACCTGATGGCGAAAGCGGCCGGTGCAGTATACGAGGGGGCCTGCCATGTGGCTAAAAACCGACCGCGACGGCGGAAGGCCAGGCCTGTCACCTGACACCGCAGGCAAATTCCGTTTTTGCAGGGCATTTCCGACACAGAGCAGCAGGGGCTGCGTGTGTCGTCGTACGGCACATTCACGCTGCTGTCCCCGCTGACTTGCCCGACGTCAGGACACACAACCGCAGCTCGGGCTTTCCAGCCCGAGATCTGCCCCCAGCCCGAGATCTGATTTGTACCGAACGTCAGCAACACCTTCGCTGCTCAGGTGGCCGCGCAACAACAAAAAGACAGTACCAGCAGCCATCCCCCTCAGGCGACCGCCAGCCTGTCTTTTTGTTGTCTCTCCAAACTCGTTACAGGCGGCATCGTGCCGACTTGAGTTCTCTGCATGGTTAAGGCCGCCCAGACGCTGCTGTCCGCCAGCTTTCTGCAAAATTTGGAAATGAACTTTGGAGTAACGCCGAAACACCACAGGCCGCCGTGATCTGCTGACCACAGCGGCCACACATACAACAGTCCCGGCAGACACCTGTTAACGTTCCCAGATCGGCCCCACACTTTTTGCTTCGTCACCATACGTCTGCGAGACCACGAAACCACTGGCCTGTGACGTGTAGAAAATCCGACCGTTCGAAACCACTGCACCCAGACATTCACGACTGTCAATCGCCGGGCCCGTTGATACCAGACGACTGTCCTGAGACAGATCGATCATGTCCATATTGGCCCCCAGAATACAGGGCTCAGACATCGTAAATCGACAGCACGCATAATTGTGACCAACTCCACCCACCACCTTGCCCGTATCACGATCAAAAACATTGCCGCGACCACGCAGTGCATTCGAGAAGATAAACGTGGGGCCCACGGTCACCACATTCAGCGCAGATGTCACAGCATCCGACTTCCAGACCAGCGAACCATCAGCGGCATTCAGACACCACACGAAGCGATCCTGAGTCTCCTCCGAGGCCCGGTTGAAGCCACCGATGTACAGCCTGCCGTCACGGCCTGTCAGCGTGCACTTGGAGGTGACGTAGTAGTCGGTGGTCTGCCACTGCACCTGACCGGTCTGCGGATCCAGACAGGCTGTCAGCCCATTGTTCTTTTCAGGCAGCCCCCGACGCGCCCGCTGACTGGCTGAATATCCAAAAAATACAGAGTAAAACAACCTGCCATCCAGCAGACACAGACCGCAGTCATTCCCACCCCGTCCGTACTCAGAAAAATCCCGCTGCCAGACCAGTTTTCCGGTATCCAGATCCCACGCCCAGATCGTCGGCTGGTGATCCTTCGGGTAGTACGGATTGTCATTTGAATAAATAAAACTCATCACTTCCGCACCGTCCGCTGACTGCTCCGGTTCACCGCGAAAAATGTAGGGCTTCTCGGTCCCCTGATGGGAATAACGTCCGGAACCCGAAGCATAGATGGCCAGGTTTCCCGACACGACCGGCGGAAACTGACGGCTCCAGCTCGGCGAGCCCGTAAACGGTGCCTCCCACTGCATCTTCCCTGTCGCAGCATCCAGACAGCGGACCAGTGACCGACGAATGCCGGCCTGGGGAATCAGCAGTCGCTCGCGAATGTACAGCGGTGACGTGAATGACAGATACACGTCAGGCCAGTACCGACGCCACAGCATCCGCCCCGTATCCTGCTCGACGGCAATCACCTGCCCCTCGGCGGTATGCGTATACAGGCGACCGCCACCGCACACCGGCAGATGCTTCACCGTACCCTCCAGACGCCGTGCCCAGCGCATCCGCAAAGGCGGTTTCAAGCCCTGCTGATTGGCATTGGTGCAGCCAAAGTCTCCGTAATTTGTGTACCAGTCATATTCCGCGCTGGCCAAAGGTCCCTGCAGCGGACTGCGAACCCGCCAGACCTGCAGATCACGCTGTGGCAGAGGTGCCCGACCGTCCGCAGCCAGTACGTACAGATAACCGTCTTCACAGGCCACCACAATCCGCTCATCGGCAATCGCCACCGATGCCGAAATCGGACAGTCAAACGCCGTGGCAAAACTGCTGATCGCCCCACCATCCAGCGGAACCATGTACAGTCGCCCATCCAGCCCGCCATACACAACGTGCTGCTGAGTCAGTACCGGTGCAGTGATCGCCGGAGCTTCGCACAGCACAGTGACCTCGCCGGAATCCGCCCGATGCCGGCACAGTCCCTGACCGGCTTCCGGCTTCGTGCGATAAATGTTTCCATCACGCACCGCCACCGCCGCAAAACTGAGCAGTCCCGGCAGGTCGATGGCCGTCTGAGTCGAATTGATGAAACTGCTGGTGACCACACCTTCGGACAGCTTCAGAACTTCCAGTCGACCGGCATTATCCCGCCTGTGCCAGTGCACATACACGTTGCCCTCGGCATCGGCCGACTGACCAAACGTCGCCGGATACTCACTGCCGACATACTCGGGAATCGCAGCGGCTGTCACCAGCACCGGTTCAGCTCCTCGATCCTCAAGAAACACCGTCCGTCCCCCCGCCGGGATCACCACGGTCCGTCCCAGCAGACAAATATCCCGTGAACAAACAAAATGATCCTTCCAGGTGACTCGATCTCCCCGAGCCTTCAGCCAGTCCTCACCGCTCCACCGATTCCCCTCAAACCCGACCACGCTGCGAACAAAGTCCCAGTCCCAGATCTGTTCACCGTCGGCCGTGAGCGCCAGGACTCGAGCCCCCAGGGTGGCCACATACACGCGGTCCTGTCCGACAGCCGGAGCCGAAAACACGGGTTCCCGCAAATCCAGCTGACGAATGACAGCTCCGGTGATTCGGTCAAGTACGTAGTACAGACCGCCTGTTGTTCCCACGTGCAGGCGATTTCCGATAACCGCCGGTGCTGCGACGTTGTTGCAGTTTCCCGGACCGCCACCCGTCTGAAATCGCCATTGAACAGTTCCTGTCTGCAGATCAGCCGCCAGCACCTGCCCGGATCCATCAATGGCATAAATCGTCCCGTCGGCAATTACGGGGGCTGCATAAAAGCCATCAGTACCGGCAATGGCATGTGCGAGGCCCGGATTTGCCGGCAGCGAAAAATCAGGGGCCGTTCCCGAACGCAGCCCGTTTCCCTGCAGCTGCGGCCAGTCTGCCGACACGGCCGGCGACGACAAAACCAGACTGCAAACCACGGCCACCACAGCAGGCGATATCCGCATGACAGATTCCTTCAGCAACGACTGACGAAGCTCCCAAATTCGGGCCCCGCCAGTATCTTCACCAGGCAAAGGACTTTCGGCAAACGAAATGCGGCAGGCAGGGTACCGGGCGAGGATCAGCGTTGACCACGCCACTCTGCCAGGGCCGCGCGAAACGCGTCGGTCTGGGGATCCTGAGTCTGCTCCATGTGCTGCAACAGGCGTTCTCCCAGCTGCTGAATCTGCGCGGCCGCGGCCGGGTCAGCAATCAGGTTGTGCCGCTCCGTCGGATCCGCTGTCAGATCAAAAAACATCAGCGGTTCACCTGTCTGAAACTGCCGGACTCGCGCTGCAATCTGCGGGCTGGACTCGGCAGCAGCCACCAGAGCATTCCATGTCAGCCCGCTCATCGCTTCCACTCGGAACTGCGCCGTCCCGTCCGACCACGCATGAAACATCAGTGACGCGGACGCTGTCCGAATACAGCGCTGCGGGAAGTTCTTTCCACTGCTGACGGAATTCACATGCGTGACGACGGCATCCCGCTGCGGCTGTGTTTCTCCATTGAGCAGTGGCAGCCACGATCGACCGTTCAGGCCCTCCGGATGAGACACGCTCAGCAGGTCCAGCAGCGTCGGCAGCAGATCGACACTGCTGACAAATTCGTCATGCACGGCCGCTGCCGGCATTCCCGGATACCGCAGCAACACCGGAGACCAGGTACCGTTTCGGTATACGCTGGCTTTGGAAAACGGGAACGACATCCCGTGATCAGAGAGAAACACCACGATCGTGTTGTCAGCTCGACCACTGGCCTGCAGTGCCTGCAGAATGCTGTCCAAAGTCTGATCCAGCCTTGCCATGGCTGTGCAGTAGCTGGCCACTTCGCGACGTACTGCCGGCAGCTCTTCCAGAAAATCGGGGACCTGCACATCGCGAGGTGCGAACACGCGCCCCACAAACTGCTCAGCCACCTGCTGACGCTGAGCCTGCCTGCCCTGCTTTTTGTCAGTTCCCTGTTTTGTCGCCTGTTTTGTCTGTGTTTGCGCACTGCCGGGGAAGGGGCGATGCGGATCAGTAATGTTGGCGTTGATGAAGAATGGCTTTCCCGCCGCAGTGGACTGCTGCAGCAGCTGATCCATGTGCTGTCGCATCAGTTCAGGATTTTTTCCGCTGCCGCTGAGCTTCACATCCCACGGGAATTCGGCATCCGGCTTCATGTGCGGATGCTTGTCAATCACTCCGGTAAACCAGCCTCGCTGCTGCAGCAGGGCGGTCAAAGTCACTGTTCCGGAATTGATCGGATTGAATCCCAGCCCGCCACTGCGATGCGGTACAAGCCCCGTCATCAGTGCCTGCCGCCCCGGCTGACAGATTGGTACCGTCACATGATGATTTCGGAAGCGATGCGCAGTCGCGGCGAAGGCATCCAGCACCGGAGTCGCCTGCAGCGGGTTGCCCATCCAACCCGGCGAATCGGCATTCATATCGTCCGCCGTGATCAGCAGCAGGTTGCGTCTGAGGTCTTCTGCGGCAAGCTGAGTGTCGCTCACCGACGGCACACAGGACAGCAGCAGCCAGACCCACACGGCCCCCTGCAGACAACGAAACGACACCCGTCTGATACTCATCACCCGTTGCCCCCGACGCAAATTCAGCACAACAGCCGTCGTGTGCCACGCACTCGAATTCCCGCTATGCTAAATCAGGCCGGGCAACAGGCAAAGCCAACATACTCAGGACATCACAAACTGATGCCCCGAGGGTTTGACTGACAGCACCGGACAGGGTGCCGCACGCACCACGCGTTCCGCCACACTGCCCATCAGGATGTGAGACAGTCCGGAACGCCCATGCGTGCCGATCACGATCAGATCGATCTCCTGCACCTTCGCATAATCGATGATCTCAAGAAAAGCCGCGCCGACACGCACGTCGCGAATCACCGGCTGGCTGCCCTGCCAGCCTGCGGGCAGCTCCTGCAGAAGTTTCTGAGCATCAGCGACCAGTTTGTCGGATTGAGACTGCATGGATTCCACCGAGAATACGGCAGCCTCAGGCACCAGCATCGCCGGATCCGGAACCACATGCAGCACATACAGCCGGGCCGCGAAACGCTCGGCCATCGCACACGCATACGTCAGTGCCGGACGACTGAACTCGCTGAAGTCCGTCGGTACCAGAATTCGATTCAACCGAATCATACTGCTGCTCCCTTTGCTGAAATTCCACCGCACTTGACAGAACCGCCACCGGAATGTCCTGCTGCCCCGGAATCTGCCGTGCCAGCACAGAACAGATCCAAATCCGGTTCAGCATCACATGCAGGCATTCACCGGATCACATACCTGGAACGAGCAAATCAGGTGCCTGACGGCGGTACCGGGAAAAGGTGAGCGAATCCGCACGATCAGAAGGGCGGCGACGGTCCCCAACGGATACACCGCACACATGCGCGCGATATTGTCACGGGCCGCCACAAGGTTTCCTGCCACTCCCGGACCTTTTTCCCACCGCAATCACTCAGATGCGGACGAATGCCGTTGCCGCTACCATCGCGACAGGAGAAATCAGCACATGGCAGATGTCCACTCACCCGAGCAGCGTTCCCGCAACATGGCCCGGATTCGCTCCGGCGATACGAAGCCGGAGCTGATTGTGCGGTCACTGGTACATCGCATGGGTGCCAGGTTTCGACTGCGAGTCAAAACGCTGCCGGGAACACCGGACCTCGTTTTCCCCGGACGCCGCAAGGTCATCTTCGTGCATGGCTGTTTCTGGCACTGCCACGACTGCCGCTATGGTCAGGTGAAACCGGCAACCAATGCCGAGTTCTGGGCGAAAAAACGAACACAAACACAGGAACGAGATCGCCGGCAACAACAAGCCCTGATTGATGACGGATGGCAGGTGCTGGTGGTCTGGGAATGCTGGACACGCCAGCCCGAATCGTTGCTGATCCCGGAACTGCAGAGGTTTTTGGACCTGCAGAATTCCCCCGGCTGACCGCCAGGCAGACCGTCAGAATATATTGCGAACCTTGCCCGGCAACTGCTGGTCAGGGCTGCCGGATGCGTCCGCTGCATCAGCAAACTGAAAGACAAACAGGGTCACCTGACCAGCATCGCTGGCCGCGTCGGGCTGCGGGGCCGGAACTTTGGCCGCAGCAGCCACACCGGACGGCTGCGGCCTGCCGGCGGCTGCGGTGCTCTTTGCACCATTCAGGCCATTGTAGAAATCCAGCCGGTTGGCTTTTGCACGAGCCAGGGAATCCGCACCTGCTTTTGCAAGCCCCGAAATGTCGTCCCGCACCGCCACATAGACTTCACCGCGAGCCAGTTCCGCCTGAGTCGGTGATGACAGTGATCGCCTGACCGCAGCGATGATCTCTTCACGACTGGCACTGAGAATCTGTCCCGGATTCCATTCCGAAGCCTGCCCATCCACAGCCACCGACACAGCCTGAATCAGACTTTGCTGCAGCAGGGAATCCGCCGTCAAAACAACTCCCAGCCATTCCGGCATCTGCACCGGTGTCGTGTCGGCCAGCAACAGCCCGTGCTGCTGCAAAACTTTACTGACCCGGTCCTTGACATCGCCACGATCCACAGTCCCCACCTGCACCAGCACCACTTTCCAATCCGCGGTATCCGCCAGCAGCTGCACCTGCTGAGGATCGACCTGCGCCGCTGCTGTTTCCGATAAAACCTGCTGATCTGCGAACACCTGAGCAGGTGCTGTGAGCGCCGCCGGTGATGGTGCCGGTGCTGGCTCAGCAGCGGCCATCAATTCGAACGGAGCCACCACCTCGGCATTGTCCGACGGAATCGTCTGCGCCGCAGAATCGGTCAGCACAGCGGGGGCCTGACGAGCAATCAATCCGCTTTGATCCGGCGGATTGCGAGTAAACATGAACAGCAGACCAAGCACCGCCAGAGTACTGACGATGGCTGCCAGCCTGGCCCGGCGCCTGCCACGATCATCAGGGCGACGCACCAGCCACGGAACCTGATTGTCTGATGCAGCAGAAAAGATCGGCCCGGGCAGGGGCCGCTGAGGCAATCTGCGCAGAACCCCGGACAACTGACGGCAGCCGTCCTGAAAATGGCCAGCCTGCTGCGGATCCTGAGCAATTAATGGCTGCAAAACACGCTGCTCATCGGCCGTCAGTTCACCATCATGCCGGGCTGAAAGCAGTTCCAGAAACAGGTCGTGCTGCGGATCGGAAGAAGACGGCGACATGGTAAATTCGTTCGGCAGGGAAGATCGCGGGAAAACACACTTATCGCGGCGGGAATGCAAAACCGGGCACCGCTGCCCCGACGCCCCCCACACACAGGTGACCGCGGCGCGCAGTATGACCCCGCAACCCCGACGCAGAACCGCCACCGTAAGTTCCCGAAAAACTCACAAAAAACAAAAATTCTGAAAAATCAAGGAAAATCCGACCCGCTGGCAGCGGATTACAGCGAAATCCGGCGATCTCAGCCCGGCGGACGGTTCCGCTCAATCGCTCGCAAAACCACCGGATGCACGCGCCCGTTCGTCGCCACAACACCCTCATTCAACACAAGGGTCGAACCCTGACGAAAATCCAGCAGTCGCCCGGAAATGTCAGTCACCTGACCACCAGCCTCCAGCACCAGCAGCACTCCGCCGGCGTGATCCCAGATCTTCTCCTGATAGCCCTTCTTCGTGGGCAGCCGCAAATACACATCCGCCTCACCACGCGCGACTGCCAGGTACTTGCACTGGCTGTCCATCCGCAAAGGAGTTTTTCTGACGGCCAGCTCACCCGCTGTCAAACCGGACCAGTCATGAGCACTGTGGCCGGACTCCACCGATTCACACAGCACCAGTTCGGCCGGTTCGGATGTGACACTGGTTCGTACCGCCACTGCCGGCAGCGAGCCATCAAACAGCGGCTGCTGCCACGCCCCGTAACCTCGCACTGCCCACGCCAGAACTCCCGGACCGCCACCGGGGAATTCCAGATTCGGACATCCCAGAATCCCCAGTTCGATCTGCCCGTTCACGATCAGAGCCAGCGAAATCGCGTACTGCTCCTTCCGCAGAAATCCCTTGGTTCCGTCGATCGGGTCCAATGTCCAGAAACGTGCTGAGTACTGTGATGCACCGCCATGATCCACCCAGCCGCATACATCATCCGGTGTTCCCGGAGCCCCGTGCTGAGCACACAGGTCCAGAACCTGCTGCAGAAACGCGGCTCCCTCTGACGTTCGCAGCTCCGCTGCTCCTTCTTCGCCAATCACCGGATCCTGAGGAAACTCAGCTGCCAGCAATCGGCAGATCACCGCCTGACTGCCGTAATCCGCCACCGTAACCGGACTGTTGTCCCGCTTCGCCAGCGATTCCGTGGTGATGCCCGACTGCACCTGACGACACAGCAGTGCAGCCTGTCGCACCGCCTGCAGCCCCGCTTCCAGTTCTCGCCTGAACCCGTGATTCATACCTGTCTCTGATTCTGTCTCTGTGAATGTTGCGCCTATCCGGCCGGCGCGGCGGCGGCGGCAAAGGAAATCTCAGTCTGCAGTGGCTGCGATGCTTCGGCCCGTCGCACTTCCAACCGCACCCCATACGCCTGACGCATGGCCACCTTCACCCGTACCGCATCTGTCCCGGTCGGCTCACATTCCACGTCCGGGATACCGGGCAGCGGCGGAGAAAACGGAATGTGCAGATGCACGCGTTTCTGCCCCACCTGAAATCGCACGGTTGCCGTACCCTCAACATTCTCACCACCATACTCGTCTTTGACTCGCTGCATCTGCACCGAGTCACTGGAATGCTGCACGGATGTCAGAGTTGCGGCGGAAATGCCTCCGGCCGCGCCGGACGAATCACCGACTTCCTCCTCATCCTCGCCGAACTCTGCTCGCAGCCTCCGCTCCAGATCCTGCAGACTGGGTGCGGCCGGACGTGTCACCGGAACCGCTGCTGTCACCTCAGACTGCGTCGCGGGTCGTGCTGCCGGGAACATCTGCCGCTGAACGCCCGGCGCTTGCTGCGGTTGAATTTGATCCCGCGACGATGGCAATTCGTGAGACTGTGACACCTGCGGCAGCGGGAAGCGAGCCGCCACAGATTCGGAAACGGGTATCGGTGGCGGCACGGTCGGAGCTGCGGGGGAGGCGGCCGGAGTGCTCCGCAGTGCCGCTGCTGCAGCCTGACCGACTGCCGATCCCGCAGCACTGATCGCTGAACGAACCCGGCTCAGTGTTCGACCCGTTCCATGAAATGGATCGGTCCAGGGATCGCGGGCCTCGTCCGTGGGTGTGCCCCGCCGGCCGCGGCCGGCTGCCGTCTGAGTCTCTGCCAGATCACCGTCCGCACCGCCGGTCAGACGAAAGACCGTGCGTACCGCCAGCTTTTCAAACTGAGTCTGCTCAGGCCCCACATCCATCGTTGCCAGCGTCGCGTCGGTCACCAGCCGCAGATAACTGCGGCGATCCCGGGGTACCCGAAACAATTCCTCAGGGATCGGGCTGAGAATTGCCAGTACTCCGAACACCAGCACCCCCAGTGTCAGCCACGATTTCAACGGGGACGACGTCGGCATCAGGTTCCACGCAATGAAGGCCGGTGGAATCAAAGTCAGCAGGCCGCCGAAAAACAGAGCAGCACTGTCTTCTGCCGAGTTTCTTCGCGGGGCGAACAACAGCCAGCAGAAGAGCGACAGCAGAGTCAGGAAGCCCGTCAGCAGCAGCGCCGCCGGCTCCCACACGTCACCGCGGATGAGGCTGTTGACTCGCGCATACCGGAGCAGAACAGCAAGCACGGCCAGTGCCGCCCATGTCAGCATCGCAGCCGTCCGCCGCGACTGAATTCTGCGTCCTCGCTGCACTGTCATGGATTACGGGCCTCCTGCCAAGCGAAAACAGATAACCGAAAACTGAAAACCGGCGGAGCCTAACAGGAGCGGCCCGCCGGCCGCAAGGCTGCCAGACCTCTCGACAGTCAGCGGGACAGTGTTTCCTTCGTGATCAAATCCACGGCAGTCTCGCGGTCCCGCACACCGGCCGCCTGCCGATCACCCCGCAGCAGCTCCAGAGCCGTTTCGATGCCGTACACCGCCAGCTGGTCCCCGTGCTGATCCGCAGTCACAGCAATCTGACCATCCAGCACCGCCTGCCGGACTGCTTTGATATTGTCAAAACCCGCGATTTTGACCTCGTTTCTGCCCGCAGCGCGAACTGCTGCCAATGCCCCCAGCGCCATGCTGTCATTGCAGGCCATGATCCCCTTCAGACCGGGATGGGCAGTCAGCAGAGCCGCAGCAGCCTGATTGGCCACATCCATTTCCCACTGAGCGGACTGTGAAGCCACAATCTTCAACCCGGCTTCCGTCGCCGCTTCGGTGAATCCCAGCTTCCGCTGCTGGCCGTTGAACGAGGTTTCCAGACCCTCGAGAATGGCCACCTCATCACCCGCCTGCAGGGATTTGGCCAGCTGCAGGCCGACGTTCTTCGCTCCGACACGATTGTCCGGCCCCACAAACGGGATCTGCACCTGCTGCTCACGCAACACCTCCGCATCCAGCCGATTGTCGATGTTGACCACCACGATGCCGGCCTGACCGGCTTTGCGCAGAGCCGGCACCAGGGCTTTGGAATCGGCCGGCGCGATGACAATGGCTGCCACCTGCTGAGCCACCATCTGCTCAACCAGGCTGACCTGTCCGGCCAGATCCGTTTCGTCCTGAATTCCGTTGACAATCAGCTCATAGTCAGCGACATGCTGGCTGGCATGCGACTTCGCACCTTCGGCCATTGTGGCAAAGAACTCGTTGGCCAGTGACTTCATCACCAGTGCCACTCGCGGCTTTTCCCCGCTCGCGGCCGCCACTGCCGGTCCCCCGTCAGCCTCAGCTGCCACTTCCGGAGCTGAGGAATTGCCGCAGCCGGGGCCGCTGAGCAGCAGCAGACCGGCCAGAGTCACCAGAAATGATTGTCGCGGGAATCGTGGTTGCACGCAGGGCATGACAGTGGCTTTCCGGATTTCAGTGAGTTGAACAGCCGCAGTCCCCGCAGCCACCACCTGATTTTTCGGGCACAATGCCCTCGGCGGACACAGGCTGCACGTGAATCACTCCAAAGCCGGCAGCGGCCGCCAGCAGTGCCAGGCGAGTCGTTTCGGGGCCGCGATCATTGAGCACGTACAGGATCAGGCGGTCGTCGAGAGTGTGTTCAAGGTCCACGATCTGCAGCTGCAGTTTCCAGTTTTCCGCGCGCTGCAGCCACGCTGAAAACGATTGATCATCAGCCTGTCGCCGCTGCTGCACCACCTCGCGGTCTGCGGCGGTCAGCAGCCGCAGCATGTGCCCGGTGAGTTGCTGAGCGGCATCGGCCAGCGATCCCCGAACTGTCAGTGGCTGCAGCACCACGGCCACCTCAGTACCACGTTCCGTCGAGACTACGATCTCGACATCCCGAGCCGGAACGGGACCAGTGCCGCCGAAGCGCGCCACCTGTGGCACCTGACCGTACCGCGCCAGCACGATCCATTCCACAGGCGGTCCGGCTGCAGACGCATCGTCCGCAGCCTCCAGCAACTGGGACAGTTCGGTGGCACACTCGTCTGCCACCGACTCAGAAAACGAAGGATTGCTGTCAATCATGGGTCATCGCAGGGAGAAAACAGGCTGGTCCGAACATGGCACAGGGGCTGGCCACGCGAATCCTACCTGGCAGGCAGTGAGGAATCCAGGCACTTCATGCTGCGGCGGCGGTTTGCCGTCCGTGGCGGCCCCCGTGCCGCAGGACCAGCTGAACGCAGTTTGAAAAATCCGCTCCGGCAGCACTGCCCGCACAGCCTTCGCTCGATCTTGCGGCGTTTCCTGCTATTCTTCTGCGGATCGCCGGATCCCGCTTGCAGCCAACCTCGTCCGCAGACAACAGAAAAGTATTTTTGTGAGTGCCAGTTTTTCCGCTGATACAGCCAATCAGGTGCGGTTTCTTCGTGAACAGACTCAGCAGGCTGTTTCGCAGGTGGTGGTCGGGCTGGAGGCCGTTACCGACCAGCTGCTGATGGCGTTGCTGGCCGGCGGACACGTGCTGCTGGAGGGTGTGCCGGGTACGGCCAAAACGACGCTCTGCCGCACCTTCTCCAGCGTGCTGGGGCTGCATTTCGAACGCATTCAGTTTACTCCTGACCTGCTGCCTTCAGACGTCACCGGGACGCAGGTGCTGGATCGCAACACCAGCGAATTTGTGCTGCGAAAGGGCCCGGTATTCTGCCAGCTGCTGCTGGCGGATGAGCTGAACCGCGCTCCCGCAAGAACTCAGTCAGCCCTGCTGGAAGCGATGCAGGAGCGGCAGACCACCATTGAAGGCAGGACTCTGCCGCTGCCGGATCCCTTCATGGTTCTGGCCACGCAGAATCCGATTGAACAGGAAGGTGTGTATCGGCTGCCGGAAGCTCAGCTGGACCGATTTTTGTTTCGGGTCAACGTGGGCTATCCGGAACGCGACCAGGAAGTGGCGATGCTGGAACTGCACAGTCGACCGGCCATCAAACCGGCTCCTGTGGCCACGGCGGACGAAATCCTCGCCATCCGTGCGGCCCTCGACACCGTCTATGCGACTCGCGAGCTGCAGGAGTATGTCGTTGACCTGGTGCGTCAAAGTCGGCGGCATGCAGATCTGGCTCTGGGAGCCAGCCCGCGTGCCGCGATCAGTCTGCTCAAGGCGGCTCGCGCCCAGGCATTGCTGCAGGGTCGCGGCTTCATGACGCATGCTGATGTGCAGGAGGTCTGCCTGCCGGTGCTCAGCCATCGACTGATCCTGCGTCCCGAAGCGGAGCTTGATGGCCGACGCATTGAAGCCGTGATCCAGCAGGTGATTCGCAGCGTGCCTGTGGTCCAGGATCGGCTGCGATGACCGCACTCGGCCGGGCCGTCCTGCTGATTGCCATCAGTGGTCTGTTTGCCGGACTGATCCGGGGGCAGGCCGCTGCAGCGGCGCTGTCCCTGGCCACTTTGTTCTGGCTGATGCTGGAGTGGGTTTGGTTTCAGTGGCGTGTGCGTTATCAGGTTCCCCGACTGACATTTCAGCGGGTGGTCAACGACCGGGACGACGCGGAAGGCACCCTGCAGGCGGGTCGGCTGCTGCGAGCCCAGGTGCTGATTGGTACGGGTGGCACATGGTGTCACGGGCCATTTCACATTGAGGACGTGATTCCGGAAAATGTGGATGTGGCACAGTCTGAACACCAGGCTTACAGCGGCCCCGGTTTTCGCTCGGCCGTGTTCTGCTGGACGGCCCGCGTCCGCGGGGCAGGGCAGCTGCGACTGCCAGGCTTTCGTATTGTGGTGCAGGACCGGCACGGCTTTTTTCGGTCCGAGTCATTTGTGGTCTGCCGGCAGATTTTCCGAGTTTTGCCAGCATGGCTGGAAACGGGCGAGCATCGTCCGGTGATCAAACGCATCAACGCCATCCCGCGTCACGGCATTCATCGTCTGCAGCGAGCCGGGATGGGATCAGAACTGCTGGAGCTGCGGGATTATGTGATCGGTGACCCGCCAAAGTCGATTGCCTGGAAGGTTTCAGCCCGTCGTGACCGCCTGATGACTCGCCAGTACGAATCGGAAGTTCCGATCCGGGTGCAATTGTTTGTGGACGGTGGCATCAGCATGCGGGTGGGTGGTTTTGGCAGTCGACTGCTGGATCAGGTTTGTTTTGTGGCGGCCTCGGTGGCGCGGAACGCAGTTTCGGCCGGGGACTCCGTCGGACTGGTGTGTTTTGACGAGCGGGGTCCGCGAGTGCTGGGTCAGCAGACCGGAGATCGTGGATTTCAGCAGCTGCTGCAGGCGATGGCTGACTTCGCCGTCAATCCTCCGCCAATGCCGACACGACTGACACCCCAGCTTGAGCAGTCAGCATTGGCGTTGATGGGGCAGCAGTTTCCGCATCTGCTGAATCCGCGAATCAATTACTTGCCGTGGAGTCTGTTTCCGTTATTGCCGTGGCGACGCCGGCGACATCAGCAGCGCGGGCAGCTGGCTTCAGCCATTGCTCAGCTTTACGGTATGACGGCCGAGCGACAGATGCAGCTGATGCTGGATGATGCGCTGCTGGCCACCTTCAGCCAGCATTTCCTCAGCCAGTGCGGGATGGCCTGGCTGGCTCCTGTGGTCGCCATCCGAGGCCGGGGGTTTCATGACGGGGTCGCTCGCATGGAAGCACTTTCCCAGGCGGTGCTGACGGCCGTTTCCCGGGCCAAAGACAACGAAGTGCTGGTGATCCTGGCGGACCTGCTGGAAAGCAGCCACGGCATCTCGCACCTGCTCCCGGCACTGCGACTGGCTCGCGCCCGACATCATCGCGTGGTGTGTGTCTGCCCGACTCCCACCTTTCGTCGTCCTGTCGGCAATGCTCTGGAAATGACCGGCACAAGTGCTGAAGAGCTGCTGCTGGCTGCCGAACAAACCAGGACTCGCGGGCTGGCCAATGGACTGCATCGGGAACTGCGGCGGCTGGGAGTGGCGACAGCATTCGCGGGTGAAGCGTCCGCCATCCATGCGGTGCTGTCAGAAATGGATCTGGCCAGGTCCGGGCGCGCGGGTGCGGGAGTCTCACGATGACCACCGCAAATTCTCCCGTCACCGACGGACCGGATGAACAGACTGTCGTGCTGACGCCACTGCGTCTTGCGCCGTCAGTTGAGCTGTTGCGGGGCCTGCTGGTGCAGCTGCTGGCGATGAGTACGACGGCCCTGCTGATTTTCAGTCTGGTACCGCAGCTGCACGCTTCAATTCGCCTGCTGATTGCAGCTCTGGTCCTGCTGACGCTGCGGCATGTCGGCGGCTTGCTGGTGCTGCTGTGCCTGCTGTTGCATCTGCTGCTGACGGAACCTCAGGTGCGAGGCCGGCTGGCAGCGGAAAACTCACTGGCATTCTGCCTTGCCTGCCTTGTGTTTCTGATGTTTCTCTGGCGGCAGCGACCGCTGCTGCAGGAGGCCGGAGGTCGCTCACTGGGTGCCGGTCTCAGGACGCTGGGTGGCGGTGATGCGGCAGCCGGACAGGGCGAGGAATCCGGGACGCAGGACGCAGACACGTCAGCCTCCCCGCCGGTGCAGCTGCGGGACCTGCTGCGGGGGGAATTCTGGTCCGTCAATGCCGAACGGCTGCTGCAGTGGCAGACTGCCGCGATTCGTGGAGTGCTGCTGCTGCTGGTGGCTGTGGCGGGTGGGTGCATCACCGTGGCGGTGCTGCCGCGCGGGCGGGGACTGACCGGGCAGTTTCGCGATGCGATTCAGGCGGAGCCGGAAATGCAGTCGGCGGCCCTGCTGATTACCGCGGTGATCGCCGTCATCGTGGTGTCAGCCGAGCTGGCACGCCGGCGGATGTCCGGGGCTGAGGCGCGGCAGCTGGCAAGGTCGCAGCATCTGGAATTGTGGTATGACGATTTCTGGCAGATTGTGAAACGCCGCATCGTGGCACGACAGAAACGGTTTGCCCGAAAACCGATTTCAGCCGAGTCTTCGCCGGGGTCGGCTGGTGCTGCCGATGACACAACTGGTCGGGAATCGAACTGATTCCCGCCGAATAGGTTTGATCGGTCAGTCAGAAACCGTCAGAATTCCCGGGGAATTCGCGCAACAGCCTGCCGCGTGTACCCGGATTTCCCCGATTTTCCCCTGGATAGTGTTCGTGCCAGCGAATACAGGGTGTTGTGTTGCGACTTGTTCGCAGGGTTCTGCTGCACAGTGAATTCTTCGTTGTCTCCTTTCCGCAGGCCACTCAGCATGCACGTCCTCGGGCGATCACTGTTCCACTTCTGCAGCTCAGCAGCAGCTTTGACAGCAGCTTTCGCGCTCCTGGCAGTGCCGCTGCCGGCTGTTGCTCAGGAACTGACCGGGCCGGATATTTTTCCGCAGACGACGGCCATCTGCGTTGAGGTCACAGATCCACCGGCTCTGCTGGCTGCGCTGGTGCGGCATCCGCTCGTGGAACGTTTGCAGAACATCGACGGCATTCGCAAGGCGCTGTCCAGCCCGGAAATGCAGCCGCTGCTGACAGGTCGAAACTTTTTTCAGCTTCAGCTGGGCATGCCGTGGCTGGAAGCGTTGCAGGCTGTTTCAGCAAAGGGGCTGTGGATTGCGGTGGACAGTCGGGATCAGTCAGCAGCACTGCTGATTCGCGGACGTGATGAGCAGTTGATGCAGGATGTGCGATTGAAGCTGCTGGAACTGACTCGCCTGACGGCTGGTGGCAATGGCAAGCTGGACACATACCGGGACATTCCGGTGTATCGGCTGCCTCAGGGCGGGGCCGCGGTAGTGGGCCAGTGGTTGCTGGTGGTAAACAAAAACGAAGCCGGTCGACGCCTGCTGGACCGTCTGCTGGATCTGCAGTCTGCTGACGACCAGTCCTTGTCAGCGCTGCCGGCATGGCAGCAGTCGCGGGCGTCTCGACAGCCGCAGGCTGCTGCGTGGCTGTGGGCCGGCATGCAGGCGATTCGCGATGCAGCCGGCAATCGAGCGGTATTTCAGAATCGGGCAGAAAACCCGGGTGTTGAGCTGCTGTTTGGAGGGCTGCAGACGGTACTGAATCATACGGACTGGATGCAGACGGAGCTGCTGGTCGCGGACAGCAGTCTGCGGCTGGCACTGACCGCCCCCTTCAGTGCCGACTGGATGCCTGAAAGTCGCCAGTGGTACTTTGGGCCGGATGCGGCGGGGCAGGTGCCGGCGGTGCCTCAGGTTGCCGGTCTGCTCGGCAGCATCGGCATGTATCGCAACGTGTCGGAAATGTGGCAGCGGGCGGGCGATCTGTTTGACGCGGACATCAACGATCGGATGGCAGAAGCTGAAAGCAACCTGGGAACGGTTTTCGGCGGTCGTGATTTTGGAGACGAGGTTCTGGGAGCCTTTGGGCCGGAGATGCTGCTGGTGGCAGCCCGACAGGATTTTTCTGCGGTCCGGACAGTGCCGGCAATCCAGCTGCCGGCATTCGCGCTCGTGCTGAGCCTGAAGGATGCTGAAACGATGCGTCCCGAGCTGCGGCGTGCCTTTCAAAGTGCGATTGGCTTCTTCAACATTACGGGAATTCAGGAGGGTCGACCGCAACTGGACATGGATATGCAGAAGTCGGCGGATTCCGAACTGATCATTTCCCGCTATCTGCCACCACGCAGGCCAGCCACCGGGGAAGCTCCGCCCAACCCCCTGATTTACAATTTCTCGCCGACCGCGGCTTTTCAGGGAGATCAGTTTGTGCTGGCTTCCACAGAACAACTGGCGGCTGAAATCCTGCGTGTTCCGCGGCAGCCGGCCGTGGCTGCCAACGTGGTGATGGATGTGAAGGCGGATGTGGCCGGTCAGCTCGTGGCTGACAATCAGCAGTCCATGGTTTCGCAGAACATGCTGACCAAAGGGCAAACTCGCGAGGAAGCGGAGGCGGAGGTGTTGGTGCTGCAGCAGTTGATCGGGCTGATGCAGGGGCTGACATTTCAGGTGCGGCCCGACACTGCGGCAAAGCAGCTGCAGATGGAACTGGAGCTCCGGCTGACACCTGCGGATGGTCAGAACGGCGTGGCGGGGGAGTCCGGCCGTGGCAACTGAGCTGACTGTGCAGGAACTTTGGCAGCCCTTTGAGCCGGGAGTGGATGGCCAGTGGGATTTGGCAGCAGCCGCGCATCTGTTTCGGCGGGCGGGATTTGGAGCGGATCGTCGGCAGCTGGAAGCGGCTGTCCAAAAAACGCCGCTGCAGGTGATTGATGAGCTGCTGGACGGGCAGGAGCCTCCCGAGTATCGGTCGGAAATGCAGACGCTGGCGACCGCTGCGATTTCCGGCGGAAATGTCGAACCCCTGTCAGCCTGGTGGGTCTATCGAATACTCAGCACGCCGGTACAACTGCTGGAAAAGACGGTGTTGTTCTGGCACGGTCATTTCGCCACGGGTGCCGACAAGGTTACCGAACCGCAGCTGATGCTGAACCAGAATCAACTGCTGCGACGGCTGGCGTTCGGAGATTTTCACGAACTGGTGCAGCAGATCGCGAAGGATCCGGCGATGCTGCTGTATCTGGATTCGGCATCGAACCGCAAGGCTCACCCGAACGAGAATTTTGCTCGTGAACTGATGGAGCTGTTTTGCCTGGGTGAGGGTCAGTATACGGAACGCGACATTCGCGAGCTGGCTCGCTGTTTCACCGGCTGGGAAGTCCGCCGTGGCGAATATCGCTTCAACCGATTTCAGCACGACACAGGCTCGCGTTCGTTCCTGGGCGCCACGGGTGTGCTCAGCGGCGAAGAGGCGGTGCAGGTGGTACTGCGTCAGCCGCAGACGGCCGAATTCATCGTCAGCAAACTGCTGCGTTACTTTATGCTGGACGAACCAGCGGGGCAGGCCGAGCTGCTGGCACCGCTGGCGCAGCAGTTTCGTGACGATGGCCTGCAGATTCGTCCGCTGCTGCGCACGATGCTGGGCAGTCGACTGTTTTTTTCGCGTCAGTGTGTGGGGCGAAAACTGAAATCTCCGGTTGAGCTGGCTCTGGGGCTGCTGCGATGCCTCGAGGGCAGTACCAACGCGGTGGAACTGGCAAAGGCCATGCAGCAGCTGGGACAGGGACTGCTGTATCCCCCCAGTGTCAAGGGCTGGGATGGCGGACGCACCTGGATCAACTCGTCGACACTGCTGGGACGCAGCAATCTGATGCGGCGACTGATCACTTCCGAGACGACCCGATTCGGCCGTTTGTCTCTGCGGGACTACCTGTCAGCCCGCGGGCTGCAGCGGCCTGAAGACATGCTGTCTGAGCTGCAGTTGCTGTTGTTTGCGGTACCGATTCCGGAAGCAGCCAGCCGGAGTATCATCGCGCTGATGAAATCGGGGTCGGATACGGCTGTGGCGGAAGGTCTGCATGCGTTGTGTACTTTGCCGGAATTTCAGTTGTGCTGAAGCAGGAGACTGAGTGATGCGGCTGGATCGTCGTGGATTTCTGCAGCACCTGGCAACCGGTTCCGCGGTGCTCAGTTTCGGTGGCGTGGTGCCTCTGCCACTGCTGGTCTCTGCAGAAAGAACTGTCGCTGAGCGGATTTTGGTGGTGATTGAGCTGCAGGGCGGGAACGACGGGTTGAACACGGTGATCCCGGTGACTGATCCGCTGTATCGCCGACGACGACCGACTCTGGCAATTCCGCAGTCGGAAGTGCTGTCGATTGCGGACGGCATGGGCTTTCATCCGGCGCTCCGCGGTTTCGCAGACCTGCTGGAAGCCGGGCAGCTGGCAGTCGTGCAGCAGGTGGGTTACCCGCAGCCAAACCGTTCTCATTTTGAATCCATGGATATCTGGCATACCTGCCTGCGAAAGGACCAGCAGCGCCCTGACGGCTGGCTGGGTCGCTGGACCGAGCGAGTGCAGGGAGCAGGGGGGGATGCGACTGCGCTGCACCTGGGACCGGACAAGCTGCCGTTTGCCCTGATGTCACGAAGCGTGCGAGTGCCATCGGTGCGGTCGCTGGAAGAGTTTCGCCTGCGTGGGGCGGAGGACGAAAAGTTTCGTGAGGCTGTCCAGAGCCTGGCAGAGACGCGGCGTGATGAGCCGGATGATCTGCTGAATTTTGTGGCCAGCAGTACCGCGTCTGCACTGACAGCCAGCGAACGCCTGGCAACTGCCGCCAAAGCCGCCGCCACGGATGTTGTGTGGCCGCAAAGTGGACTGGCCGAGCGATTGCGGACGGTGTCGCAACTGATTCGTTCGGGCCTGCAGACGTCTGTGTACTATGTCACGCTCGGTGGCTTTGACACTCATGCACAGCAGCCGGATGCTCATCGAGGCCTGCTGCGGCAGCTGTCAGAAGCAGTACAGGCACTGCTGAGCGAGCTGCGGAGCAGCGGAGACCTGCAGCGCACAACCGTGATGGCATTCAGCGAGTTTGGTCGGCGGGTGGAAGAAAATGCCAGCGAGGGTACGGATCACGGGACAGCCGGGCCGATGTTTCTGGCCGGCGGGTCCGTGCGGGCGGGACTGCATGGCCAACGACCGGACCTCGCTGACCTGCAGGACGGCGATCTGCAGTTTTCCACGGATTTTCGCGAAGTTTACGCTACAATTCTGGAACGCTGGCTGAAAGTTGATTCGGTCGACATTTTGCATCAGCGATTTTCAGCTCTCGACCTTTTCACAGCCTGACCGGTTTCCATCGTGCCACTATCTTCTTTCATGCTGGCGTGGGCTCAGTTAACTCACCAGCGAGTCAAGCTGGTGGTGGCGACTGCCGGCGTGGTAGTCGCTGTGATGCTGATGCTGGTGCAACTGGGCATTCGTGAAGGGGCCATGGACAACAGCGTTGCCATCGCGCGGCGCATTACCGCGGATCTGGTACTGGTCAGTCCGCGAACCAAAACCATCTTTGCCTCCGCCACCTTTCCGCGGTCACTGCTGTATCGCCTTGGCGCAATTTCCGGAGTTCAGAGCACGGGCGAGATGTACATGGCGCAGGGGCGATTCCGCAACCCCTGGGACAAGCTGGAATTCCCCGTCAGTATTTACGGGATTGATCCCCGGGAACCCATGATGGAACTGCCGGGACTGGAGCCGTATGCGGCCGAGCTGCAACTGCAGGATCGCATGCTGTTCGATGGGCTCAGTCGCAAAAATTATGGGCCGGTGCTGGGGTTTCTGCAGCGAGAAGGTCAGCTGGATGTGGAGATCAATCTGCGAAAAATGCGGATCATCGGAGCGATCAATGTCGGAATTTCGATCAATACGGACGGCAATCTGTACATGGCACCAGCCAATTTTCTGCGACTGTTTCCGGATCGTCGTCCGGGTTCCGTCGACATCGGTCTGATCCGGCTGAAACCAGGTGCTGACCCGGAGCAGGTGCGGCAGGCGCTGAAGCCGCTGGTCAACAATGAGGCTCGCGTGCTGACGAAGGACGAACTGGTGCAGATGGAAATCGCGTTCATCCGCGAAAATGCGCCAATCGACTTCATTTTCGGCATGGGGGCAGCTGTCGGATTTTTCGTGGGCTTTGTCGTGGTCTATCAGATTTTGTATACCGAGGTGACAAACCATCTGCCGCAGTATGCCACGCTGAAGGCCATGGGGTTTTCGGACAGGTATCTGCTGCGAGTGGTGTTCAGTCAGGCCATGATGCTGTCGCTGCTCGGATATTTCCCCGGCTTCTTCATGGCGATTGGACTCTATCGTGTGGCCACGCGAGCCATTCAGATGCAGTTTTACATGACAACCGAGCGGGCATTGCTGGTATTTGCCCTGACGGTAGTGATGTGCTGCATGAGTGCGGCGATGGCCATTCGCCGGCTGCGGACGGCGGATCCGGCGGAAGTGTTCTGAACCCGCTGCTGACCAGCCCGCGCTGCCGATGGTCCGCGTTCATCCGCAGCCCAAAGAACACCCGTGGCATTCATCGCGGCCAGCGGCAAACATTCACAACATGCGGCCCGTTACCGTTTTTGTCACCCATCAACCAAACCCCGCACGCCACCGCAGCACTCTGCCACGCAATTCACCAGGCCACCAGGCCACCAGGCGAGCGCGCCCGCAGTTTCAGCGGGCGAGCGTCGCCCCACGGCTCGGCTGTGGCAGTGCTCCGCCCCGCTCGCTCATGTTCGCCACTGCGGAATGCCGACGGACAATGAATTTCAGTTGCGAATTGCCCACAGATGACCGAATGTCCGCAGGTAGATTGTGCCACCGGAAATGGCCGGCGATGCCGACTGATCTTCACCCAGTTCGTTCACTGCCAGCACCTTGAATTCGCGACCGGCCTGAACCACGGTGATGCGACCATCGCGAGCTGTCAGGTACAGTTTGCCGTCTGCATAAACCGGAGAAGCGCGGTGTCGCTGACGATGAGTCGCCTGAGAATAGACTTCCTTGCCGGTATCAGCTTCCAGCACAGTCAGATTTCCATTCTCCATGCACAGGTACACAAGCCCGTCCAGAATCAGTGGTGACGGTACATCGGGGGTTCGTTTCCAGTCCCAGATTCGATGTTTGGCAGAGTTTGTAATGTCGCCGCTGCCACCGGCGCGAATTGCCAGCAGCGGATGCTGTTTGGCAGAGGGGGCAATGATTAAACCCGGAGCAGTCGCCGGGGACGCCACGAATCGCAGCGTTCGATCGTACGGCAGCACAGTATCGTCACGGCGATTCAGTCCTCCGCAGCGCCAGACTTCGTGGCCGTCCTGCAGGTCATGAGCGATGATGAAGTCGGCACCGTGACTCAGCAGCAGAGTTGTTTTGTCGTCCCGATACAGCACGGGCGACGCATACGAATGCTCGTTCTCGGCCTCGGCATCGCTGGGACGATCCACTTTCCAGACTTCCGCTCCGGTCTTTCCGTCCAGCGCCACCACGACGGCTTCCCGAGTCTGCGGATTACCCTCGCCATGAATCAGCTGCAGATACAGCCGCCCCTGTTCAAGCACCGGCGTAGAACTCATACCGAACTGAATTTGGAACCGACCGTAACGATCCTGCAAATTGAATTTCCAAACCTGATCGCCGGTTACTGTGTAGCAGGCCAGAGTGCCATCGCCCATGAAAGTCCAGACGTGCTGACCGTCTGTCACCGGTGACGGAGACGCAGAATTGCCCTCGTCGCCGCGGGAATTCTGATTCCCTTTGGCCACGACCTGCTGCCACTGCTGCTTCCCGTTTGTGTCGATGCACAGCAGCAGCAGCTCGCCGGCTTCATTTACGGATGTCAGAAAAATCTGGTTGCCCCAAACGACAGGAGTCGCCCCGGCGGGCCCGGGCAGGGCCAGTTTCCACGCCACATTCTTTTCGGGCGTCCATTCCGAGGGCACATTCTTTTCCGTACTGATCCCGTTCCCGGCAGGACCTCGCCAGGCAGGCCAGTTCTCAGCAAACACGGAACCGGCAACAGCGCCGGAAAACAGCAGGGCGAGACAGGAACGAAACAGCATGGCAGGAACTTCCAGGAAGTCATGGCGGGAACAAACAGCAGACCCTGAGCAGTGTGAACTACAACGGCTGATTCGTCAAATCCGCACCCGGCGAGCAGAAAAATCCGCGGCGGCCTGCGGAGTCTGCATTGCTGATAATGCGGGCCGCAGCATCCTGCCCCATGACCACCACACACCCCTCGTCCCGGAACGAGGCAGGGTGGTGCCAGCACGATTTGAAGTGCTGCAACAACAGCCATTCCTACCCTCGCCCCCGCAGTGGGAGAGGGGCCGGGGTGAGGGGGCAACCTACCCTGAAACGCCATCCCATCAGCAGTCGTCACTGCCCTCCAGCACTCGCCAGAGCACTGCCTCACGCGAAGACGCGAAGACGCCAAGGAAACACACACGACCGACACCCAACACACATTCCTCCCCTCGCCCCCGCAGGGGGAGAGGGGCCGTGGGTGAGGGGGCAACCTACCCTGAAACGCCATCCCATCAGCAGTCGTCACTGCCCTCCAGCACTCGCCAGAGCACTGCCTCACGCGAAGACGCGAAGAC
>Ga0209990_10000832_pt1 | contig 28906 bp, 28 predicted proteins | sample NOAtaG_6_FD_187304 | JGI IMG/M metagenome (GOLD analysis project Ga0209990, IMG submission 187304) | Freshwater lake microbial communities from Lake Erie, under a cyanobacterial bloom - NOAA_Erie_Diel5S_2200h metaG (SPAdes) (version 2) | ecosystem: Environmental > Aquatic > Freshwater > Lake ...
AGATGGCCTTGGCTTTGTTGGACAAAGAGAAATCCACCAAAATGTCCAAACGATCAAAACGGTTGACCGCTGCATTGGATGATGATTACAGAAGTTTGGTGCTAAAATGTTAAAAGCGATTTCCCTGTGCAAGGAACAAGTAGGCAAACTGGATGGTCGCTTTTCTAGTTTACCCCAAAATGGCTTGCTAATATTGTAAAATGGCATCTATCGCGATAAAGAAATTTGAGAAAGCTGACACTGTGCTGTGGAATAGCTTTGTGAAAGAAGCCAAAAATGCTACTTTTCTGTTCGATCGTGGGTACATGGACTACCATGCCGATCGGTTTAAGGATCATTCATTATTGCTTTTTGCGGAAGGGAAATTAAGGGCTCTTTTTGTAGCCAATGAAAATAACCACGAAATCGTTTCTCATGAAGGGCTAAGCTATGGTGGTCTGTTGCTAGAGCCAGAGGCGCGTTTGGAATACGTTCTAACTTGGTTTTTTCACATCGTCCGATATTATCATCAGTTGGGTTTTGAAAGGGTTATTTATAGGTGCCTGCCCTTTTACTATGCAACCTACCCGGCACAAGAGGATTTGTATGCCTTGTTTCTTCTAAAAGCAGCCTTGCTTCAGCGGGATACTAGCTCGGTATTCGTGAAAGCCATGCCGCTGCCTTACCAACAGCGCAGGAAGAAGAATACGAGAAAAAACTCGGGCTCCTTTCTCATTTCAAGAGCCAATGACCCTACGGAATTTTGGAACGATGTTCTGATTCCTAACTTAAAGGAGAAGTTTGGAGCTGAACCTGTTCATTCATTAGAAGAAATAAAGAAGTTGATGCAACTTTTCCCCAATCAAATTCAATTGTTTGAAGTCCGAGATCAAGGTTTGCTGGGCGGGACAGTTATTTATACAACGCCAATTACAGCCCATGCGCAATATACCTCAGCTAATACTTTGGGAAAGGAAATGGGGGCACTGGACGTTCTGTTCCACCATTTGTTAAGTGACGTGTTTCAAGAGAAAGCCTACTTTAGCTTTGGAACCTCCAACGGTGATCCGGGTCAAACGTTGAATCGAGGGCTCGTCAACTGGAAGGAAGGATTTGGCGCGCGTACCTTTGTGATTGATACCTATCAAATCGAGACGGGGAACCATACATTATTATCCGGTTATGAATAGTAGCATTCCGTTTTTAGACCTAAAGCATCAGCATTCGCAGATTGAAGCGGAACTAAAGGATTCCATTTTCAATGTGTTGAAGTCTAATTCTTTTGTGCTTGGTGAATGCCTTTCTGATTTTGAAAAGATGTATGCTTCTTATCAACAAGTTTCCTTTTGCGCGGGTGTGGGCAATGGATTGGATGCCGTTTATCTTTCTCTCAAAGCACTAGGGATCAAATCAGGGGATGAAGTCCTAGTTCCCTCTAACACCTACATTGCCACATGGCTTGCGATTGAGAGAACCGGTGCTACCATTGTGCCCATTGAGCCCAATGAGTACACGTATAACGTAGATGTTTCTAAAATCAAAGCCGCTATTTCCCCTTTGACAAAGTGTGTACTTCCTGTTCATCTTTTTGGGCAAGCCTGTGAGATGGATGCCATTTTGGAGATCGCCAACACCCATTCGCTTTTTGTGGTAGAAGACAATGCTCAAGCGCACGGGGCAACGTATGGAGCAAAAAAGACTGGAAGTTTTGGCCATATCAATGCAACTAGCTTTTACCCAACCAAAAACTTAGGCGCATTGGGAGACGGGGGAGCCATCACAACCAATTCAAAAGAACACTATGATCTAGTTTGCTCGTTGCGCAACTACGGCTCCACAAAAAAGTATATCAATGATTGGTTGGGCGTGAACTCTCGTCTGGATGAAATTCAGGCAGCAGTGTTGGCCATGAAATTGAAATATTTGGATGCCTGGAATGCCCAGCGGAGATTATTGGCCTCTACTTATTTCGAATTACTGGGTAATGTAGGCGACTTAATCTTGCCAGCCATTGCAAATGGAGCAAGCCATGTTTATCATGTTTTTACTATCCGTACCAATTACAGAGATGCCTTGCAGGCTCACCTAAAAGAAAAAGGTATCGAGACCAGTAACCATTACCCAGTACCTCCTCACTTACAAAAGGCTTTTACTCATCTCGGTTATACAAAAGGAGATTTTCCGATTGCTGAGAAACTGGCTAGCACATCCCTCAGCCTTCCTATCTGGCCAGGGTTATCAAAAAAAGAACAGGAGCAAATCGGTCGGGCAATCAATGAATTTTTCCCGGGTCATTTATAAACGACCATATAGAAGACAAGCCACAGCAAAAAAACAAGAATGTAAGAGCAAGAAACAATCCACCAGGTAGCTCGACTTTGTTTGTGCGCTCGCAATGAAAACGAATTAACCCCCTTCACCAAAATCAAAACATACAATACCTCAAAAATGCTTAACGCTCGAAGCGGGTAAGCAAATTTTTTATCCAGGGTAACGTAGTCTACGAAATTCATTAACGAAAAAGGGTAAAACGCCCGAATTTCTGGAAGGGTAGGATCCGTTCTCACAAAAAGAAACCATCCAATTTTTAACAGTTCGGGAATAATGAATACAAACTCTGCAGTCAACGCCACGCTCCAGCATTGGCTGAATGTAATCCGATAGCCAAAAAGAAAACACCCTACCCAGAGCACAAACCCGATTACGGTGAACTTCCATAGATAAATAAAGGGGATTGAAATAAATTGAACGGCACTGATCATCTGCATGATAGCGCCTTCCGGCCGATCTTGAAGAAATTCAAAGGCCGCTGTTTCGTTTTCGATAAAAGCTTTTTTAACATACAGTAAAAGAAAGGAGATCAGGCAAAGAACAACCACGGTCATTCGCTTATCGCTGTCAAAAACGGAAGAATGTTCTAGTTCGGTAGACATAGTAAATGACAAAAGTAGCTCTTTAGTTGATCCTGTATTTTAATAATCTCATTTTTGAGTCCATAAATGAATTTCTCATCAACACCTGGTTGTTACGTACTGTTAGTTTGTCTTTTGGGAATCGTGTTCTCGACCAAAGGACAAACGAAAAAAGACACTACTATTATTCTCATTAACAGCACGGCCATGCAGCTCGAGGCTGCCCAGGCATTGAACGACCTTTACGACTTTAAGTTTTCCAAAGCAGAGCAGCAGATGCGCTGGTTTAAACAAAAATACTCGTGGCATCCGCTTCCCTATTTTATGTTGGGGTTAAGTGAGTGGTGGAAGATAATGCCAAATACCAGAGACACGCGTTATGACGATCGGTTCTTGGGCTATATGGACAGTACGATCGCGGTAGCCGAAAATCTTTACAAGAAACATCCCGAGTATAAAATTGAGGCTGCTTTTTTCTTAGCGGCAGCCCATAGTTTTAAAGGGCGACTTTATGCAGATGAAGAGCGGAAGAATTGGCGAAAAGCAGCCGTCCAGGGGAAAATAGCCCTCAACTATCTCGAAGTATGCAGAACCAAAGACAACTTGAGTCCTGAACTACTCTTTGGAGACGCTTTGTATAATTATTTTTCTGTCTGGGTACCAGAAAATTATCCCTCGCTCAAGCCACTGCTTTGGTTTTTTCGGAAAGGAGATAAAGCACTTGGATTAAAGCAGTTGAAGGAGGTGTCTTACAATGCATTTTATACGCGGACGGAAGCGATGGTTTGGCTAATGCGAATTCTAAATAGCTATGAAAACGATCAACCCCGTGCCTTTCAGGTGGCAGAATACCTCTTCCAGACCTACCCCAACAACCCTTATTTTCATCGGTACTATGCTCGTATGTTATATTCACGAGGTCTTTATCCTCAACTCGAGGTGGAATCAAAGCGCATCTTGTCCCTAATTGATAGTGCCAAGTTTGGGTATGAAGGCACTAGCGGCAGATACGCCTCTTTTTTCTTGGGGCAGATGTACGATTTTCAAAGAAAGGATGAGTTGGCGAAAAAGTATTATCTGCTGTCTATAAAGTACGCTGAAGAAATTGGCGCCATTGAGTCTGGCTATTCTCTATATTCGCTCATTGCTTTGGGGGAGATCAACCAGCGACAGGGAAACAAAGCCGAAGCAAAAAGGTACTTCACGTTGGTTAAGAAAAAGGCCGGCCGAAAGGACGAAGCGTTTAAGGATGCGAAGAGGAGGCTGAAGGGACTGGAGAAGGGGGATTAAAACTGAAAACAGATTGGAACTGCGCGACTTTATTGTAACACCCATCGTTATCATTTTGGTTTTTGCGGGCGCCTATTTTGTCCGTCCTCGCGTTACAGATTCTATCACAAGAAGGTACTTTTTTCCGGCCTTGGCGGTGAAAATTTTTGGGGCACTGGCAGTGGGATTCATTTATCAATTTTATTATTCAGGCGGAGATACTTTTAATTTCCATACACACGGTAGCAGGCATATTTGGGAGGCCTTTATGGATTCTCCTGAAAAAGGCCTTGGGCTTATGTTTTCTGGAGGCGTACATGGGCTTTACTATGAATACTCTAGCAAGATCCCATTCTTTTCTGATCCGGCATCTTTCTTTATTATTCGCTTATCAGCTTTTTTTGATCTGTTGACCTTTTCTAGTTACTCCGCTACGGCCATTTGTTTCTCGGTATTGAGCTTTACGGGCATGTGGATGTTTTTTCTCACATTTTATCGAAAGTACCCTCAGATTCATTGGCAACTTGCATTGGCGGCCTTTTTTATTCCATCTGTATTTTTTTGGGGATCAGGTTTGCTGAAGGACACACTGATGATCGGCTGTTTGGGCATCCTTACATTTGAGACAGATCGCCTTTTTTTTAGAAAAAGATTTTCAATACTACATGTTTTGCTTTTGATTGCTTCCGCGGTGTGTATTTTCTCTGTCAAGAAATTTATTTTACAAGCGTTTGTGCCCGCTGCTCTACTGTGGATCTATATGGGGAATCTGAACAGGATTTCTTCTGTTGTTTTAAGGGCATTACTGTTTCCTATTTTGATTGCAATTTCAATCTTGTCTACGTATTACTCATTTGTGAAAATAGGAGAAGGAGACAGGCGATATGCAGTAGAGAATATCGCTAAGACAGCGCAAATAACAGCCTATGATATTCGATTTTACACAGGTCGAGATGCGGGTTCTGGTTATACTTTGGGTGAGTTAGATGGTTCGTTTACCTCAATGCTAAAGCTGGCACCCCAAGCAATTAATGTTTCTTTGTTTCGCCCCTACCTCTGGGAAGTCAAAAATCCTTTAGTGCTTCTATCTGCGATAGAAAGCCTTGCGTTTTTTGTTCTGACTTGCATCGTAATTTTTAAGTTTAGGATTTCTGCTATGCTTTCTTTTCAAAATGCCGATGTTAGTTTCTCTTTTGTGTTCGCGGTGATTTTTGCCTTTGCGGTCGGTGTATCCTCTTTTAATTTTGGAACTCTCTCGAGGTATAAAATCCCACTATTGCCTTTTTATGCCGTTGCATTGGCACTTATTTTTTATGAAAACAAGCCTAAAAAAAGCGAGGAGTTAGAAACAACCGAATAATTTGAAATGATTTTTTTTCGTCCCTCAATTCCGATTTTTTTTCGAAGACTTGCGTCAGCAATTAGTTTTTCTAAGCATTGCAGCCAATCTTCCACTGTGAGGCATAAGAAGCCATTTACACCGTGATCAATTATTTCGGTATTTACGCCAACAGGTGAAGCGACTGCTGGAATTCCTAAAGACATGTATTGTAACGCTTTAAAACCGCACTTTCCTTTTGTCCATGCGTCATCCGATAACGGCATTATCCCAATATCAATTTTCAGCAAATCTTCAACTTCGCTTTGCTCATTCCATCTAATATAATCTAAACGAGCTAAGTCTAGTTTGGGCTTGGTATCAGCGATCACCAACACTTGCACTTGTTCATATTTGGTTTCCAAATGTTTCAATGCTGATTCGATAAGGTTGATATATTTTAGTGTTGAATGTGATCCAGTCCAACCTATCACAACAGGGGAGTTAGAGTGTAATGTGTTCACGTGCTCCTTTATTTGATTGTGTTTTTGGTTAGTATCGATAGTAGTGGGATTTACAATCACATTGGGGTTGAACATCATTGCGTATTCCGCCAAATACCTATTCCCGCAGCTTACCCGATAACTCCATTTGCATATGAGGGCTACCTTGCTTCTCCAGCGAGCAAATTTTTCGACCTTCGATTCATCAATTTTGTCGGTGAACCAAATGGCATCATCAAAATCATATATTATTTTTTTTCTGAACACATGGGAAATCAGCCATTCAAAGAGAGGCGGCCCGAGAGGCGTCACTTCTCGGTGAATGAATACAAAGTCATAAGTTGGTACTTTGTACAAGATAAGCAGCCGTTTGCCTAATCCCGCAAAAATGGCTGATAGTTTGGTGAATATACTTTGGGCTGTATAAAAGACTTGCCAATTGCGGCTGCTCAGAAAAGATTGCACTGTAAAGCTAAAGCCAGAGGAAGAAAGAATGTCAAAGTATTGTTCAAAGCGAAAGCGCTGGGAAGGTGATTCTTTTAGAGGGTAGGGGACAAGGAAAAGAATTTTCATAGTAACTTGCCCTAAAATTGCAGAATAGCTTTCAGATATCCCGCATCCAAGCAAAAACACCGTGTTAATGACTGAGTTAACTGAATATACAATTGAATCCTCGAAACGCACACTTTTTGATGGTAAAGAACTAGGTCGCTATCGTGAGCTGTTTTATTTTTTTACTTGGCGAGATATAAAAATTAAGTACAAACAGACTGTGCTCGGATTTTTGTGGGCTGTGTTGCAGCCACTATTGATGATGACGATTTTCACCCTTTTTTTTGGTAAGGCTCTAAATATACCTTCACAAAATTTGCCGTATCCGGTTTACGTATTTTCGGGCTTACTCATTTGGAATCTATTTTCAATGGGTCTTACAAGCGCGTCCAATAGTATGGTAAATAATTCCGCGATAATCAAAAAAATTTATTTCCCAAGGTTAATCATTCCGGTGTCTTCAGTTCTGGTTGCTTTATTTGATTTCATAATGGCGTTCGTCCTCTTTATAGGCATTCTCTTTTTTTATCAACAAGCCGTTTCTATCTCTGCGATACTTATATGGCCGATTGCACTTTTGATTGCCATCAATGCGACCTTAGGATTGGGGGCTTGGATGGCTGCTTTGAATGTAAAGTATAGGGACTTTCGGTATCTAGTACCGTTTGTTGTACAAGTCTTATTTTTTTTAACACCGGTAATTTATCCTATTTCTTTACTTAAGCATCCGGTCTTGCAATTTGTGCTTGTCTGCTCACCCGTATATGCCGCTGTGGAGTTGTTTCGATTTCCGTTAACCGGTATTATACCCGATTATTTATTTTTAGGAATTAGCCTTACCTCTGGGGTGATACTGCTTTTATTGGGTCTTCACTATTTTAAACGCACAGAAGATTTTTTTGCCGATTTTGCTTAGTTAAAATGAAACCAATTTTAGAAGTTCAAGACATTGGCAAAAAATACAAAATTCAACACTTGACGAGTGGTTATTTAAGTCTGCGAGATCGTCTGATGAATTCCTTATCATTTAAAGGAAATACCACTGAAGATTTCTGGGCGCTCAACGATGTTTCCTTTGAGGTTCAACCAGGTGAGTCAATTGGGATAATTGGACGTAATGGCGCTGGTAAATCCACGCTTTTAAAAATTCTGTCAAAGATTACGCTGCCCACTAAGGGTAAGATTATTTCGCGCGGGCGTATAGCAAGTTTGCTTGAGGTGGGCACGGGCTTCCACCCAGAACTGACAGGCAGAGAAAATATTTTTTTTAATGGTTCCCTCCTAGGGATGAAGCGTATGGAGATTGCTTCCAAGTTTGACGATATTGTAGATTTTAGCGGGGTCGAGAAATTTTTAGACACACCTTTGAAGCACTACAGTAGTGGTATGCAGTTGCGCTTGGCCTTTGCAGTGGCAGCATTTTTGGAGCCTGAGATTTTGATTATTGATGAAGTGTTGGCAGTGGGCGATGCGGAGTTTCAAAAAAAGTGTTTGGGAAAAATGGAAGATGTGAGCAAAAGCGGTAGAACGATTTTGTTTGTGAGCCATAATATGGGCGCGATTGACAACTTATGTAAAAAAGCCTTAATTCTAGACAAAGGAAGGTTGATGGAAATGGGTAATGTTGCTAAGATTACAAGACTCTACCAGCAAATTTTTAATGGGTCGCTCAATGGCTCTTGGAAAGCAGATTCTAATCAAGACAAGCTTGGATTTACAAGTGTTTCGGTAACGCTCGAGGGTAAGCAGCCTTGTCATGAGCTGTTAATTGGGTTTCAGGTCAAATCTTTTCAGCGGCACCCAAAGGCATTTGCGGCATTTGATATTGTAAACTCTATGGGAATAACAATCATGCAGGCAATTCCCATGCAAGAGCCATTTATTGCTTTTAAAGAAGGTGAACAAGAATTCTATGTTCGTGTACGTCTGCCACAACTCATTCCCGATATTTACAGAGTTTCTGCATGGCTTGGATCGCATAATACCGAAACTTTGACTTGGCAAAAGGAAATTGTGAGCTTTGATGTTACTGACTCCCCTCAAACTGGCCGTACCTTTCCGCATTCACATGCCAATGGATTCATGGTTCCTTATTCAGAATTAACGAATGGCTAAAGCAATCATTAAAAATATTATCAAAGCGGGTGGTCTAGAGATCAAAAGGTACAATCGAAGGATAGGTTACTATGACAACCTCTACAATAAATATCAGCATTACACGATGATACCGAAGGATTATTTTTTAGATAATCTTGCTCTGTGTGAAAAATTTGGAGATACCTCAGGCACATTTGTTGAGTGCGGTGTGTGGCGTGGCGGTATGAGTGCGGCAGTTGCGGAATTATTAAAATCAAAAAATAAGGAGATCCACTTGTTTGATAGCTTTCAAGGATTACCACCAGCCCAGGAGATTGATGGTAAGGAAGCCGTTCAGTGGCAGAGTGACGTGACTTCGCCCAACTTTTTTGACAATTGTAAGGCTGAAGAACATTCAGCCATTGAGGCAATGGCAATGGCCAAGTATCAACTTTATCATATTCATAAGGGGTGGTTTGATAAAACTGTTCCGCTTTACGATGGAGGTGAAATTGCGATTCTCCGGCTAGATGGAGACTGGTACGACTCAATCATGGTGTGCTTGCGTCATTTATTTCCAAAGGTTTCTAAGGGAGGGATCGTAATAATTGACGATTACTATACGTGGGACGGCTGCGCGCGGGCAGTGCACGACTATCTTTCTTCCACTCAATCCACGACTCGAATTTTGCAGTGGAATAACCAAATTGCCTACTTAATAAAAAAGGATTGAGACCACTATACATCCATTCGACAAAACAGCATAATCTAGATGCCCCAAGGCAAGTGGTTCCGTTGCTATTAGAGATGATGAAACCAACGAATGTGTTGGATGTGGGATGCGGAATTGGCACTTGGCTCAAAGCCTTTGAAGAATTGGGCATAACGGATTATGTTGGACTAGATGGAGACTATGTAGATAAATCGTTGATGAAAATCCCCCTCACGAATTTCACACCTGTTGATTTAAGGAATGAATGGAATTTGAATCAAAAGTTTGACTTGGTTATTTCTCTAGAAGTTGCTGAACACCTCCCCGAGCAAAACGCGAATTCATTTGTAGAATCAATAACACAACACGGAGATTCGATTGTTTTTTCAGCGGCCATACCGCATCAAGGAGGTCAGAGACACTTAAATGAACAATGGCCCGCGTACTGGCAAAGGAAATTTGAGGTTCATGGTTTTTATTTTCATGATGTCATCAGACCACTCATTTGGGATAACCCCTCAGTAGACTGGTGGTATAAACAAAACATGTTTTTGATTAACAGGACCAAGCCTATTCACCCGGTCAAAATTATGGTGCACCCCGAATGTTTAGCAAATCAGGCTTTACTGATCAATCAAATACTCAATGGCAGCCTTGGGGTAAAAGAGTCATTTAAAATTTTTGTTAGGTCGCTGATAGGGGGCAGAAAACAAACTGCGAACTGATATGCGGGGCGTGTCTGTCATTATTTGCTGCTATAACAGTGCTGGTCGGTTACCCAATACATTATTCTACCTCTCCAAGCAAACTCAGACAATTGACTTAAATTGGGAAATTGTTATTGTAGACAATGCATCAATTGATGAGACATCACAGGTTGCATTTCATGAGTGGAAAAAATACAAATCAAAAATTTCACTACGTGTTGTTAATGAACCAAAACAGGGACAGTTTTATGCGCGTGAGAGAGGTATTTCTGAATCTATTTACGACACCCTTGTATTTTGCGATGATGATAATTGGCTCGAAGAGAATTTCGTATCAATTGCAAATGGCCTAATGGCTAGTAACCCGCGAGTAGGTGCAATTGGAGGTTTAGGTAAGCCATTTTTTGAAGCATCTCCCCCCAAATGGTTTTCAGTGTTTATTGGATTTTTTGCTATTGGCGAACAGAACAGTAACTTTTCAATCAATGGTAGAGAATTGAGTTTTGTATATGGGGCAGGAATGGTAGTGAGTCGTGCAGCGATCAATGAATTGAAAAACCAAGGATTTACACCTATCACTACTGGGCGTAGTGGCAAGCGTTTAGTTTCCGGTGACGATACGGAGCTTTGTTATGCGTTGCAAAAAATTGGCTATTTGATTGTTTATTCAAATCAACTCAAATTTCTGCATTTCATGCCTACACGAAGGCTCACTCTTTTCTACGTCCTTCGGTTAGTATTTGCCATAGGTTATTCCTCAGAGTATTTGTTTCCATACAAAGCTTGGTTTGACCCCTCTTTTCATTTTCCATATCCAAATACCAAAAGCTTTTTTTCTACCCTTTTTGAAGCGCTAAAGTCTCTACTCGCACTGTTTTTGCCTATCTCAAGATATGGATCATATATAGAAAAATTGAGAAATTTTATGTTTGTGATGGGAAGTTTGCAATTTCAATTTCTTAATCAATCGCTATTTAAGAAGTTCAATTCTTTTTTGAGCCATCGATGAATATCTTGATACTTCTAAATTCCCTTCGCGTGAGTGGCACGGAAAAGATAATGATTAGCTTGGCTCCTCATTTTAAAAAAGCAAAACACTCCGCAATTTACTTTCCATTGGTTTCCCCATTTGACCCAAGATTTATTCAATCAATCGATCGTCAGGGTAACGAATTGAATATTCTAATCCCTTGGTGGATCAAAAAAGTTGACTCAACCATATGGAAGTTGAATGGAATAACGTTGCGCTTATTCAAATGGAGTTTTCGAGACTTTTATATCACGCGCTTTTTAGCAAAAAAGATATCGCACGAAAATATTGATTTGATAATATCAAATTCTTACTTGAGTGATCAACTTTCACTTTCGCTATTTCAAAAAACCGGAATAGATTATATAATTGTCGATCATGGATCTTATTGTGGCTATCTCGCTAATGAACAACCGTTTAACACTTACGCGATAGAAAAGGCCTTTGCACGTGTGGGTGTTTCAAATTGGGTGGTCAACCAATGGACTATCGGACTTCCAAATTATCCGATTCGGCTAATAAGCAATGGGTACGTCCCTCCCTATGCCACAGGTGATGTATGGTTCAAAGATCAGATTTGTAGCCCTGACGATTTTGTTTTTTGTATGCAGGGTCGTGCGACACCTGAAAAGGGTTGGGATATTGCAATTCGTGCTTTTTTAGAACTAAAATCAAAAGGATATAAAGTTAAACTTATTCTACTTTCAGAGGGGCAATACATATCTCAGTTGAAGGAAGAAAATAAATCTGAGCCCGACTTGATTTTCGGTGGATTTGTATACAACTTATTAGATGTTTTTAAATATGTGAGAGGTGGATTGGTTTTGTCTAGGAAAGTTGAGGCGTTTGGGCTTGCGATCTTAGATTTTTTTGGAAGTGGAATACCTGTTGTTGCTAGTAACTTGGGTGGAATACCTGGAGTTGTAGAACACAATGGAATGAAAGGTGGGCTTCTTGCCGATATGGACGAAGAGATGGCACCTAGAGTGGAGGATGTTGTTTTTAAAATGGAGGCGTTTATCAACAATGGAAAACTATATGATTCACTCTCATCACAAGCAAAACAAATCGCTGAGAGTTACTCAATGGAAAAATGTGCCAGCCACTATTTAAATTTAGTTGACTCTTATAAAAAAATAGCATGCTAGTAAACCGAATACTACAATTCTTGCAAAGAAAAGGTCAATACCGACTACTGGCTTTTCTTACTTTCTTTATGTATAAGTTGAAAAGTAAAGGAATCGAACGGGTCGGCTATTTAGAAGAATTTAATGTTTGGGAATTTCAGATTCAGGGCGAGCACTTTTTTAGCTCCGGCCCTGGTTGGGCATATGATTATGATTATCTTTTGAATCAGTACGCATCACATCTGGGGTTTCACTACTTGCCAAAACCGGGAGATTGCGTGGTGGATGTAGGGGCAGGGGTAGGGGAAGAACTTTTGATTTTTTCCAAATTAGTTGGAAATCAAGGAAAAGTTTTTGCTATAGAAGCCCATCCCATTACGTTTAAGGCTCTTGCTTACAATAATTCCAAAAATGGATTTCAAAACACCGAGTTGTTAAATGTTGCTGTATCTGATCGCTCTGGTAAATTATTCATTGAGGACTCGTTGGATTCTCTTGCAAACAAGGTAACAAGCGAAAGTATGGGTAATTCATTCGAAGTGGATGCCGTTACCATCGAACAGTTGGTAGCCCAAGAGAATATTGCAGAAATTAATCTTCTCAAAGTAAACATAGAAGGAGCCGAGCAACTATTAATCAAGGGCATAGGCAGTGCTTTGGCGAAAATAAAAAACATGGCCATTTCTTGTCACGATTTTCGCTTTGAGAATGAAGGAATTGAATTTTTCAAAACGAAACAGATCGTGTTAGAATTTTTGGAAAAAAATAATTTTGACTATATTATTCGAAGTACGGGAAATCCACTGTTGGATAATTATGTGTATGCGTTTCCTAAAGTGGAAGTACCCAGCCAGAGATCAATAAACTAAGTTTCCTAATACTTGTAATCCGTTCATACTTTTTGAACGCACTACCACAATCAAAAAATGACCATTCTTTTTTATACGCCCATTAATTTTCGCTGCAAGGATATTGAAAGCCTTGCTAGTGAATTTTATAGGCAGGGTCATCACGTGATGCTACTAAGTCAAGCAGAAAGCGGGAGTTTGCATGATTCCTTTAGATTGATGGGGTTGAGAGCAGACTCTGAAATTGTTTCCGCTAGACATCAGTTTAGTTGGTTTGTAATAACTACTCTGAAGCTTCTATTGTATTGTAAAAAAAATAGAGTTGATTTACTCTTTTCCCACTTAGAACCTACCAATCTTCCCGCTGTTTTAGCCCAATATTTTATCAAAACAAGAGTGGTGATTTATCGACATCACGTAGACTTGGCAAAAATCAAAAACTTTGAACATTCATGGAGTTACCGTTTAACTTATTCTTTGGCGAAAGAAATTATTTCAGTTTCTGCCGCAGGAAAGAGCTATATGATGAAGGAAGAGCGTGTACCCAAACATAAGATTAGTGTGATTGAGCTTGGTTATAATTTTTCCTTGTTTGGAAAGCCGGATTATGGTAAAATTGAAGCTATAAAAAATGCGGCCCAGCACTCGTTGATACTCGTAACTGCTGGCGCACTAGAATCATATAAGCGTCCAGAACTTTCAATCGAAATTTTACGTAGGGCAAAAGTAAAAGGCGTTGATTGTCGGCTTATCTTTTTAGGCAAAGGGTCGTTAGAACAAGGCCTTCGACAGAAGGTCATGCAAATGGGAATGGACAATCAGGTTCACTTTACTGGTTTTGTTGAATCAGTCATGGATTATTTATGGGCTGCAGATTGGCTTATTCATCCCTCTATTTCTGAATCGAGTTGTGTAGTGGTAAAAGAGGCGGCATATGCGGAGCTACCGGTTATGGTTTGTCGAAATGTGGGTGACTTTGATGATTACATGCTTCATGAGGTCAATGGCGTTGTGCTTGATCGTGGTGATTTTGTTGAACACGCAGTGTACCACCTTGAGAAGTATCATCTTTCAAGAGAAAAGTACCGGCAAATGGGGAAACAATTAAAACCAGAAATTGTAAAGAGATTCTCCATCGATCAGGTTTTTGCCAAATATGCAAACTTTACAAAAAATGGTTAACGTCCTATTATTAATACCAAACTTAGGCAACGGAGGCGCGCAGAGTGTTTTTAGGAGTCACCTAGATCATTTGGGAAAATTTGCGAATGTGACAGGATGCTTGTTTAATTGGGACGGAAGTCTGCCAACTGACCACGAAAAGGGCATCATATCACTTGATGTTCCTGCTGGCTCAACTTTTTTAAGCAAAATTTATTTTTTTTTAAAGCGAATTGAGAAGGTAAAGAAAATAAAAAGGGAAAGAAAAATTCAAATTACGATTAGCCACTTAGAGGGGGCAGATTACATAAATGTGCTTTCCAAAACTTCGGACAGAACCATTTGTTGGATACACGGAACCAAACAACACGACTTAGCGATAAACGGAATAATTGGGTGGGTACGCATTCATCTGTTGATTCCGCTCCTTTATAAAAAAGCGGATAAGATAGTCACAGTATGTAAAGAGCTTGGTATTGAAATGGACGTCAACATAAAAGGCATTTCGAAAAGGATAAAAACCATTTATAATGGCTTTGATGTCGAAAAAATCATTGCGTTTTCGAAAGAAGAATTGTCCCCGTCTCAGCAAGAGTTGTTTAATCAGCGCACAATACTTATTGCTCATTGTAGATTAGCACCCCAAAAGAATCTTCGCGCTTTGTTGCACGTTTTTGCGGAGATAAGAAAAAAAGACAAGACAGCAATTTTAGTGCTCATTGGAGATGGAGAACTGAGGAGTGACTTGTCGAAACTTTGTTTTCAGTTAAATCTTAGACCTTCACATGCTTCTGAGTTTAACTCATTGACTAGCCATCATCAGATAGACGTGGCTTTTCTAGGTTACCAGTCAAATCCATTTAAGTTTCTCAGCAAAGCGTCTGCTTTCTTGATGACGTCAAGTTGGGAAGGTTTTCCACTTGCGCTTTGTGAGGCAATGGCATGTGGCAATTTCGTTTTTTGTGCCGATTGTCACACGGGGCCAAGAGAAATAATGGCACCAGAAATAGAACTTAATAGCCCTCGGTTGGCAAAACCTCACAGAAACAAATACGGCTATTTGATGCCGTTGGTATCCGAAGAAGATAATTCAACGATTATCACTTGGGCCAACGTCATAGTTGAAGAGATTGCTTTGGGGTGTCCAGGTAATCATAGGAGGGAAGACTCAATCAATCGAATTAAAGAGTTTGACTACTCTCATTTTGTTAATGCTTCAATCGAAATAATTCGTGAATAGGAAACCATGCCCAAGCCCGTAGTTCTTGTTATTGAAAACAGTATTGGGATAACTGGTGCTCTAAAGTCGGTAATTTTTGTTGCTGAAAAATTGAGACCCTATTTTACTTTTATTTTCGTGATTTCCACTAAGTCAGCGACTCGATCGTTTATCGAACAAAATCAGTTTTGCGTTGTAGCTGAATTACCTATGCTTGAACTTAGCAAGAGAACTAAGAGCGTTCTGCTTTACGGGCCACAGCTGATCTTCAATTCTTTTAGATTAAGAAAGATTGTTAAAGTAAACGATGTTCAAATCATTCACAACAATGATCTCTATAACCTATTACCAGTTGCACTAAAGTTATTTGGAAATCCAATTTCATATATTTGTCACGTTCGATTTTTACCCGATAATTTCCCAAGATTATTGTATAATTTTTGGATAAAGCTTCATCTCTATTTTGCTAGTCAAGTAATATGCGTATCAAAGAAGGTACTTGATAGTATTCCTAAGAATAAAAAATCCATCGTGATTCACGATGCAATCCCGATGTTGAATAATGCTTTATTGCTCAGAGAAGAAAGGGGATATCAATATTTTCTTTATTTGGCAAATTATATTAATGGTAAAGGACAGCAATATGCTTTGGAAGCATTTTACCGGATTCACAACCAATTGCCTACTTGGAGGCTCCGGTTTGTGGGAGGCGACATGGGCTTGCAACGGAACAAAGATTTTAAGTTTAGGCTCAAGCAGCTGGCAGAAGAATGGCAAATTGAACGCAAAATTGAATGGGGCGAGTTTACCCATAGCGTTCAAAATGAATATAAGAATGCCGACATTGTGCTAAACTTTTCTGAATCAGAGTCTTTTTCAATAACGTGTTTAGAGGCTCTTTGTATGGGAAAGGCGCTAATTGCGACAGACAGTGGTGGCCCAAGTGAAATCATTGACCACATGAAGACTGGAATGCTTGTTACAAACAGAGATGTTAATGAAATGACGCAGGCAATGAGGACTTTGGCTTCCTCAGAAGAGTTGCGGAAAAGATTCTCAGAGGATGCACGGGCTACCGTTTTCAAAAAATTTAGCTTAGACGCATCAGCACAAAAGCTCAAAGAAGTTTATGACACTTTAGTAACTGCATGATGAGGACGATATTTCTTTTAGTTTTTCTGCTGGCAATGCAAAGTGCCTTTGGCCAACAACCTCAATCAAGTTTTGGTGCATCAAGTCAAGTTTGCCTGAACGAACGCACCTTGTTCTCCAACAGTTCTACTGGTGCAGTGCGCTTCGAGTGGGATTTTTGCCAAGGAGACCTGTCCCTTACCCCATCTGCGACCTCGATCACTAATTTGGCAGGCTCCGTAACCACTGGAATTGATGTGGTGTTCGATGGTGCAAATTGGTTCGGTTTTGTCACGAGTCAGAATACGAATTCAGTACTCAGGTTGGACTTTGGTACAAGTGTTGATGCCACTCCTACCGTAGTTGATTTGGGGAACATTAACGGTAAGACAAACCTCCCCACAGATATCAAAATTGTAGAAGATAATGGTAATTGGTACGGATTCGTTTATTGCCTAAGCTCATCGCTTGTAACTCGAATAGATTTTGGAACCTCTCTGAAAAATACGACTAGCTCTCCAACTCCGATACTAGCGCAATATGTAATCAATGGCGCGGGTTCAATCAATGGTGGTTTTGATATGAAAAAAGTTGGGAGTACTTGGGTAATGGTTCTTACATCAAACGCCTCCTATTCGGTTGTCAACTTTAGCTCTATCACAGCATTGCCATCCGCGGGGGACATTTTATCTGGCATTGCAAATCCATTTGCGGTGAATTTAGGAGATATAGCCCTTCAAAAATCGAACGGAAATTACTATGGATATTCAGTTGATTTTAACAACAAATCGCTTCATCGATTAAGTTTTGGATCAAACATTTTTTCTATACCTAGTATTAGCTCTTTAAGTGTACCTGTTCTTGCTAATCTTTCTCCTTACGGCATCGATATTGGTGAAGACAATTCAAACTACACGTTGGTGATTTCAACACTCCAAGGAGAACTTGTCCGTGTCTCACTTGGGAGTGATCTCTCTATTAGTTCAACTTCAAGTAGCTCACTTGGTACATTATCGTTGCTCGAAAACAACTTAAAAATAAAATTGATTAAAGACAAAAGTAGCTGGCGAGCTTTCACGCCCTCTTGGGCTACCACGAAATTATTCAAAATAAGTTTTCCAAATGCCACCTGCCCCGGGACTTTTTCACCGGTGATAATACAAAATAGTCCGATCGTATCTTATACCACCGCGGGCCTTTTTGCTGTAACGCTTCGGGCGTTCAATGGTCTCGGTCAATTTGACGAATCCACGAAAGCTATTGCCGTAAGTTCTATTTTGGCACCTACTATAGATTTTAATTACACAAGCGCATGTGTTAACACAAGCAACGCTTTTACTCCGCTGCCGGCCTCGTTGTCATTGTACAATTGGAATTTTGGAGATGGAAATGCCAGTGCTTTTCCGCAACCCGGTCATACCTATTCGTCTACTGGTGACTTTTCAGTAAGCCTCATTGTTCAGGATGTTAATGGATGCTTAAACAGGGCAGATAAAATTGTTTCGATTTTCAATCTGCCCACAGCCGACTTTACCGTTCCTGCTATTAGCCCTTTGTGCACGAACCAAAAATATGTTTTCACGAATCAATCTACTTTCGACACGGCCTCAAACCCTACGTGGGAGTGGAGATTGAATGGAACATTGGTAGCGGGAACACAAAATCTAACGCAAGCCTTTACCTCCACCACCGCACAAGAAATTCGGCTGAAAGCCAAGATACCGGGTTGCGAAAATGAAATAATAAAAAATGTGACCACTGTTTTGCCAGGGCCACTTTCTAATTTCACTTTCACCAATGGATGCCAAGCATCACCCGTTTCTTTCACCAACACCACCTCCGGCTCTGTCACTTCTTATTCCTGGATCTTTGGCGATGGCAATACCTCCTCTTTGTCAAACGCATCAAACACCTACGTCAACATTGGCTCATACGATGTAACTCTCCAGGCTAACAATGCTGCCGGTTGCCAAAACTCGGTCACTAAATCCATATCTATCTACTCCACCCCCCAACCCGACTTTTCCATCGGCCTACCTCCTTTCTCGTGCGCGGGTTCGGCCTCTCAGTTTACTGACGCAACACCAGCGCCAACAGACAGCAATATCACTAACTGGACTTGGGGCTTTGGAGACGCTGCCAATGGAACATCTTTTTTAAAAAACCCATCGTATACGTATGCCATTGCAAACACATATAATGTTTCTCTTGCGGTGGCTACAAATTTTGGCTGTACTAATACTATACAGAAGTCTGTTACTATCTCACCCTCACCTGTTGCAGGTTTTTCTAACTTACCCGCATGCGTCAACCAAACAACTCAGTTTACAGATATTTCTTCCGGAAGTATAAAGTCGCGCTTATGGCAAATTCAAAGTAACACGTTCAGTACCGCAAATCCACAGTATACTTTTCCAGCCTCCGGCACATTCCCCGTTGTGCTAACGGTAACGGGCAACAACAACTGTGTGGGTCAAGCCAGCAAGAATATTGTGGTGCCCATTGTGCCATCGCTCGATTTTTCGGTCCAGGCGCCATGTGCAAACTCGCCCACGGTTTTTACCGAGTTAACTACTTCGGTCGATCCATCCATTTCTAAATCCTGGTCATTTGGCAGTCAGGGCACGGGAAGTGGCAGTCCTGTTCAATACACGTTCTCATCAACCGGCACATACGTGGTACAGTTGAATTCCACACGCCAATCCGGTTGTGTTTATTCGGTTTCAAAAAACGTAAGCATTGTCTCACCACCAGTTGCCGACTTTGTGCCTTCTATAGATGCAGGCGCTGCGCCTCTTCCTGTTTCTTTTGCCAATAATTCTTCGGGCGCAAATTCCTACTTGTGGAAGTTTGGCGATCAGGGTAATTCAACTTCCGTTTTAGTATCACCCACTTTTGTCTTTAGTGAGTTGGGTAGCTACAACGTTGAACTCAGCGCTTCTAATTCGCTTGGTTGCACGAATCGACTTAGTAAACCGATCAGCGTGGTTGTTCCCAATGTGGATGCGGAAATGACAGATTTCTTTTTTGTGAAGGACCCAAAGACAGGCAGTCTGCAGCCAGTTGTCAGGCTGCTGAACAGAAGTAATATCACGTTGACCAATCCGATCATTTTGCTGGACGTAGCAGGGGGTTCAGGTGTTTCCCAACAATTAACAGGTGCAATCAAGCCGAATCAGGAAGTATCTCAGATGCTCGATCTGAAACTTGTGCCAAAGACAAATCAGTATGTGTGTGCGGAGGTAGTGGTTGCTGGAGACGTAGACACGTTTCTTAACCGAAAATGCTTGTCGCTTTCAGGTGAAGAAGTGCTTTTTGCTCCCTTTCCTAACCCTGCACGAGAACAACTAAATATGGACTGGATCAGTATTGATGGCTCAGCTGTAACTTTTCAAGTTTTGACGAGTGCGGGCGCTGTTTCGTTTCAGCAAACCATTTCATCCATAAATCCTGGCTTAAACAGGCTTGTGATCAATACATCTACCTTGCTGTCAGGCACCTATTTTATTCGCTTTCGCGACCGCACGAATGACCGGACTTTCAGTTTGGTCGTTTTAGGCAATTGATTTAGTGTTAGCCAAATAAATCATTAACTTTTTAAGATAAATTTGAAGTTCCTACGGTAATTCTTAATTATTTATTAATAATATTTGTTAGCGGAAATAACGCAATTGAATTCATGAAATGGACATTAATCTCTTCTACACCAAACGGAATGATCATTCAACCATCCCCCAAATTAAAAAGTTTCAATAGATGAAAGTAAAACTAGATGCCACCGACCGGAAGATTGTAGAGATCCTTCAGGCTAATTCCAACATCACAAATGCGCAGTTAGCACAAGACATTGGGCTTTCTCCGGCACCTACGTTGGAACGCGTGAAAAAATTAGAGAATACAGGTGTTATCAAGAGCTACCACGCTCTAGTTGATATGGCTAGTATCGGATTGGGGGTATGCACGTTTGTGACGGCTTCATTGAAGGGCCACAACAAAGACAACATTAATCGATTCATCAAAGAAATAAAAGAAATCCCTGAGGTGATAGAATGTCACCATGTAACAGGGCAATATGATTTTATTTTGAAGGTGGTAGCGTCAGATATTCCTGCCTATCAAAATTTGATGTTGGAAAAACTCTCAAATATTGAAGTGGTAGACAGCCTGCAATCCACAATCATCCTTTCAACTTTTAAAGATAGCAAATCAGTTCCCTTACCATGAGTGCAGAAGTGGCAGAAAAATCGTTAATTCTGAATGATCAACAGATCAATCAGAAGATCAAGCGAATGGCCTATGAAATTTACGAGAACAATTTCAAAGAAAAGTCCATTGTATTAGCTGGCATTGACGGGCAGGGCTACTTATTGGCGAAAATACTTGGAAAAGAATTGGCAGCGATTTCATCCATAGAGGTAATCATTGCCAAAGTTTCTCTGGATAAGTTTTCGTTAGGGCAATCGGAGGTAAAGATTGATAAGATCGAAAAGGAGTTTAAGAAGAAATGCGTCTTGTTGGTGGACGATGTCTTGAATACCGGCCGGACATTAGCATATGCCATGAAGCCATTCTTTGAAGTAGGCGTAAAAAAAATTGAAGTAGCGGTGTTAGTCAACCGAAGCCACAAGTTGTTTCCCATACTACCCACCTATGCCGGCTATGAACTGTCCACGACCCTGAAAGATCATGTGGAAGTTTTTTTGGGAAAGAAATCATCCGTCTATTTACATTGATTGAAGCACGAAGATTTTCAAATGCTAATTTTAAAACTGTACATCTTAAATCGTAAATCAATTGTCTCTCCATAGGAAAACAGAATTGAAGAAGATCACTACTCACCAGCTTCAAGAAATGAAAAAGCGGGGCGAGAAAATTGCAATGCTCACCGCCTACGATTACAGCATGGCCAAAATTATCGATGCAGCAGGTGTCGATATCATATTGGTGGGCGACTCGGCATCGAATGTGATGGCCGGCAATGAAACAACCTTGCCGATCACACTCGACCAAATGATTTACCATGCTTCATCCGTGGTAAAGGCAGTGAAACGGTCCTTGGTGGTGGTAGATATTCCTTTTGGCTATTACCAGGGTAGTTCGGGTGAAGCGCTTCGTTCGTCCATTCGCATCATGAAAGAATCGGGTGGGCATGCCGTGAAAATTGAAGGCGGCAGTGAAGTAAAAGATTCTATCCTTCGTATTTTAAGTGCAGGTGTTCCGGTAATGGGGCATTTGGGGTTGACGCCACAATCGATTTATAAATTTGGAACCTATTCGGTGCGTGCCAAAGAAGAAACAGAGGCAAACAAATTGATCGAGGACGCCCTTCTCTTGCAAGAGTGTGGATGCTTTGGTTTGGTGCTCGAAAAAATCCCGGCCGAGCTGGCAAAAAAAGTTTCCAATCAATTAGACATACCCGTCATTGGTATTGGGGCCGGCCCCGATGTAGATGGTCAGGTATTGGTGATGCAGGATATGTTGGGTATTACAACAGAGTTTAAGCCGCGATTTTTAAGACGGTATGCCGACTTGAACACCATTGTATCAGATGCAGTGCAACATTATGTTTCCGATGTAAAGGCGAAGGAATTTCCTAACCAGGAGGAAAAGTATTAGTTACAAGAAACAGCCGTCTCAACATCTGACTCTGCCCCAAACCATACCACACTGTACTCAACATCCAACCCAATTCCAATCGCTTTCCATTGCATGTCTTTCCAAATTCCGGAATTTATGATCACAGCATTGTGCCCGGCACTTCCTTGCCATCCCGACAGCGAAGTTGTCGCATTAACGCCAGCCGAACTCCAGTGAGCGATCTCAAATCCATTGCCTTCATAGCCCGCGATTTCTTTGGGTTTATTCCACATGCAGGCTGCTTGTGCATGATCATCAGTATAGCAACAGGGTGACCAATCCCCCTTTTTTGACCAACTATGCATGTTACATTTGTTATCGTCCTTATAGTTTTTGTTTAAATCCTGAACGTGTGCCTTTGCGACTTGGGTTAATTTGGCCGACACAGGAATGGGGGGCAGTTTTCTGGTTTTTCTATACTGCATAATCAATTCATATAATTTCTTTTCTTCGGGTGTGAGGCAAGGTTGGCTGTAAAGATTGAGTCTGGTTAGAAAGAAAAAGAGCGAAAAAGCTGCGAGGTTTACTTTCATATTCAATTTAATTGATAGTTCAGCCCAAAATAATCTCAATAAGTGGGCATTATTTTTTAATTTTCGCATCCAAACCTGATCCATCAGCTTTGTGATTGTCAATATAACTTATTTAGCCCAAAAAGTATTACCATGAGCGATCAAAAAATTACCATCAACAACGGAAAATTAAATGTGCCCGATAACCCTACGTTACCCTTTATTGAGGGCGATGGTACGGGTATAGATATATGGCCAGCCGCAAAACATGTTTTTGACTCGGCTGTTCAAAAGGCCTACAACGGCAAAAGAAAAATTACTTGGAAAGAAGTACTTGCGGGCGAAAAGGCGTTTAACCAAACCGGTAATTGGATGCCCGAGGAAACCCTCACCGTTTTTCGTGAATACTTGGTGGGAATAAAAGGCCCCTTGACAACACCAGTAGGTGGGGGAATTCGTTCACTCAATGTTGCTCTGCGCCAAGAGTTGGATTTGTTTGCTTGTGTGCGCCCTGTACGTTGGTTTAAAGGAGTTCCCTCTCCGGTGAAAGAACCACACAAAACCGACATGGTCATTTTCCGCGAGAATACGGAAGACATTTATGCCGGCATTGAGTTCCAGCAGGGCAGTGATGACAACAAGAAGTTCATGACCTTCTTTAAAGAGAATTTTTCAAAGCAATACAAGAAAATTCGTTTCCCAGATACTTCTGGCATTGGCATCAAGCCCGTATCCAAAGAAGGTACCGAGCGGTTAGTACGATCGGCTATTCAATATGCCATCGCTCAAAAGAAGCCAAATATGACCTTGGTGCACAAAGGCAACATTATGAAGTTCACGGAAGGTGGTTTTCGCGATTGGGGCTATGCACTAGCAAAAAGTGAATTTGGCGCGGTGGAGATTGATGGAGGCCCTTGGATGGAGATCAATACGGGCGGGCATAAGTTGATTATTAAGGATGCCATTGCTGATGCGTTTTTACAACAGATCTTACTGCGCCCCGATGAGTACTCTGTAGTGGCTACATTGAATTTGAATGGTGATTATATTTCCGATGCGTTGGCGGCCATTGTGGGTGGTATCGGCATCGCACCTGGTGGCAATGTAAATTACCTGAGTGGGCATGCTATTTTTGAAGCTACGCATGGCACTGCACCCAAGTATGCGGGTCAAGATAAAGTGAATCCAGGCTCGATCATTCTTTCTGGTGTGATGATGTTTGAGTACATGGGTTGGCAGGAAGTAGCAGATATGATTGTCAAAGGCCTGGATGGAGCTATTGCTTCCAAACGAGTTACGTACGATTTCCACCGCCAAATGGAAGGTGCCACTTTATTGAAGTGCTCTGAGTTTGGTGAGGAAGTGGTGAAACATATGTGATAAATGTCTCTCGCATAAAGAAATCCCTGTTGCTCATTTTGGGTGGCAGGGCTTTTTTTTTGGCCATAGTTCAAACAAGCAGGTGGGTAATCAAGTTGTTCGTGCAATCCACATTTGCTCCTCTTGGTAATAAGGCCGTTCAAATCCAATTATTCGCGATTGCCAGCCGCACCATTTCCACGGTGTTTTTTGCGTTCACTTTTTGTAGCATGTTTCTCCGATGGGTTTTCACAGTTTCCTGGCTGAGTATAAGTTTATCAGCTATTTCTTTGGTAGAGAAACCGCTGGCCGTTTGGTTCAATACTTCTAATTCCCGGAGGGAAAGCGGACAATCCTCTTCCGCAAATGAATCTTTCAAGATAGAAGTAAACCCATTTCCCGGGTCGTACATCGAAAGGGAATAATTCATCCTCGTGTCTGACTTATAGTCGCTGATATCGGTGGAGGCAAATAGCAGAATGAGTGGATCTCCCGATTGGTTGAGTTTTAGAATATGGCAGTTCTGTAATACTTTCTTGCGAGTTCCATCTTTGCAGGTGAAACGGGCGTCAAAGGAAAAACGCGCACGCATTTTTTCTTCTGGCGTTAACTTCTTGAGCAGTGATTTTACTTTCAAAGTTGCTTTGAACAGCCTTACTGTGTCCACCAGGTGCATAATCTTGTAAGCTATTTTGAGGCCGCCTACTCCTATCTCCTGAGGGCTGTAGCCGGTGAGGTCATAATTGCTTTCGCTGATATACAAATACTTCATTGTGGAAGTATCCAAAATGCGAATGGCCTGATTGGAAAAAACCTGCAAGCGTTGAAACTGCGGGCTTAACAGAAAGGAATCAATAAAAGATTGCACTTCTACCGGATCGGCATCTGTTTGAGTGATGCGGATTAGGTTTTCGTGGTCGATATTGTTGATGGGAGTTTCCAAAAGAAAAATCAAAAAATCAACTACCCTTCAACTTAACCATACAAAACACCGCGTAGTTGATCATATCCTGGTAGTTGGCGTGAATGCCTTCACTCGCCAGTGTCTTGCCTTGGTTGTCTTCTATTTGCTTCACACGTAGAAGTTTCATTAGCACAATGTCAGTCATCGAACTCACACGCATTTCGCGCCATGCTTCGTCATAGTCGTGATTTTTGTTTTGCAGCAAATGAAATGTCTCTTCTGCCGCTGCATCATAAAGTGGCTCCAATTCAGCAAAAGTTAAGTCGAGTTTACCTGACTCCTTCAAGCGGATTTGAATTAACGCAATGAGACAGTAATTAATTATCCCAATGAATTCGTCTTTGATTGGATCTTCTACCTTTTGTACTCCTTTGTCTTGAATACTGCGAATCCGTTGGGCTTTGATGTAAATTTGGTCGGTGATGGAGGGCAGTCTCAAAATGCGCCAGGCTGTGCCGTAGTCGTGGGTCTTTTTGGCAAACAGCGTTTTGCAGGTGGCCATCACCTCTTTATATTCGTGCATGGTTTTTTCGTTCATAGCTAGCAGTAAGACATGCAAAGTAAATTATTTTCAATCAACAAAACACTGAATATTCAGGGCAGGCTAACTGACTTGTTCGTGCCTAAGATAATGGGCATACTGAATGTAACACCCGATAGTTTCTTTGATGGCAGCCGCTATCAATCACCCACCTCAATTTTGAATAAGGCAGAGAAAATGCTCGTGGACGGAGCTGATTTTATTGACGTGGGCGGGTATTCGTCCCGTCCGGGTGCTATGGATATCTCAATTGACGAAGAAATCCAACGAGTGATTCCGACCATCGAGTTGATTTCAAAACAATTTCCTGAGGCAATCGTTTCAATTGATACCTTCCGATCTATCGTGGCAAAGCGAGCCGTAGAAGCGGGCGCATCGCTCGTGAATGATATTTCTGCCGGAGAATTGGACGTTGAGATGGTGCCTACGGTAGCAGCAATGAAAGTTCCTTTTCTGGCCATGCACATGAAAGGGAATCCTCAGACGATGAAGCAGCATGCCCAATACCAAGATCTTTTGCATGAAGTTGTCACCTACTTCCAAGAAAAGATAAGCCGATTCCACCAGGCCGGCATCAAAGATGTATTAATCGATCCAGGTTTTGGGTTTGCTAAAACGATTGAACAGAATTTTGAATTGCTCGGTCACCTGGATCACTTGCAAGTACTGGGCAAGCCACTAGTTGTGGGGCTATCTAGAAAGTCGATGATTTGGCGAACACTTGACACAACCGCTGGGAACGCGCTAAATGGCACAACGGCACTTCACTCAATAGCATTGATGAAAGGCGCAAGCGTTTTGCGAGTGCATGATGTGAAAGAAGCTGTAGAGGTGGTAAAACTTGCGAGTAGGGTCTATGGTCGATAGTCCATGGAACGGTAGCCAATGGCCATCGACTATCGACCATTGACCCTATTTCCTTAACTTTGCCTTTGATGCTACTCGCTTACAAAATCGGTTTTTTAGACATTAGTTGGGTGGATGTGGTAGACGTTGGCCTGGTGGCTATTCTACTGTACCAAATTTACAAGCTGATTAGAGGAAGCATTGCAGTAAACATTTTCCTGGGCATATTAGCCCTTTATCTGGTCTACCTGATTGTTCGCGCTGCGCAGATGGAATTACTGGCCACCATACTGGGGCAGTTTATGGGCGTGGGCGTGTTGGCCATGATTATTCTATTTCAGCCGGAGATTCGAAAATTTTTATTGCTGATAGGCCGAACAACAGAAATCAACCGTGGGAGTATTTTGAAAACACTGGCCAATTGGCGCAGCGATCATCATGACGATTTCGATGTGCACCAATTGATAGAAGCCGTAAAAACATTGAAAGCTACGCGGACCGGGGCACTTATTGTTTTCTCCCGCGACATGGAGTTAAAATTTTACGCGGAAACAGGTGACCCATTAGGTGCGGTGGTAAACAAAAGACTCCTCTTGTCGATATTTAATAAACACAGCCCTTTGCATGATGGCGCAGCCATAATTTATCAAGGACGAATTAAAGCAGCGCGTTGTGTACTACCCGTTAGTGAAAATGATCATTTGCCCTCACATTTTGGATTGAGGCACCGCTCTGCCATTGGAATGAGCGAAGCTACGGATACATTGGTGATGGCTATTTCAGAAGAGACAGGACGATTGATTTTGGCTCGCAACGGAAAATACATTAGGGGGTTGAAGCTGAAACAAGTCGAGCAAAAAGTACTTGAGTATTTACATAACTCGGAACCGAAGACATGGGAAGAAGTGGTTACGGAACCGGAGCCCACAGAGCCACAGGAGGTAAAAGATTAATTGATTGCCCAACTTAGCCAAGCCATAAGCAAGGGCTATTGGCTAACTACTTTAAAACACCAAGTTCTTGCCCAACTTCTGTGAATGCTTTGATGGCTTTATCGAGATGATGTTTTTCGTGACCAGCCGAAATCTGAACCCGAATTCTTGCCTTCCCTTTCGCAACCACTGGAAAAAAGAATCCAATGACGTAAATGCCTTTCTCCAATAATCTCTCTGCAAATTTTTGCGCTAGCGGTGCTTCATACAACATTATCGGAACGATGGGATGAACACCGGGTTTAATATCGAATCCGGCATTGGTCATCGCCTCGCGAAAGTATTTCGTATTAGACTCCAGTTTATCCCGCAAAGCTGTAGTTTCAGATAGCATGTTAAAAACTTCGATCGATGCGCCCACGATTGATGGAGCTAGTGTGTTGGAGAAAAGGTATGGCCTGGACCGTTGACGAAGTAGTTCAATGATTTCTTTTTTGCCTGAAGTGAATCCGCCTGACGCGCCACCCAATGCTTTTCCAAGGGTACCGGTAATTACATCAACGCGATCCATCACACCACAATATTCAGGTACACCACGCCCGGTTTTTCCAATAAATCCTGAAGAGTGGCATTCATCCGTCATCACGAGCGCCTCAAACTGATCAGCCAGATCACAAATCTTGTCAAGTTGTGCAATCGTGCCATCCATGGAGAAAGCGCCATCTGTTACAATGATAATTTGTTTGGCGCCAGCTTTCCGCGCATCCTCCAACTGTGCTTTTAAATCGCTCATGTCATTATGTTTGTAGCGGTAGCGCATTGCTTTGCAAAGGCGCACCCCGTCAATGATAGACGCATGGTTCAATTCATCGGAGATAATTGCATCTTGTTCGCCAAATAGTGGTTCGAATACCCCGCCATTGGCGTCAAAAGCAGCTGCGTACAAAATGGTATCTTCGGTACCTAAAAATTCAGAAATCTTTTTCTCCAACTCTTTGTGGATGTCTTGTGTGCCACAAATAAACCGAACAGAAGACATCCCAAAACCGTGTGTATCAATAGCTCTTTTGGCAGCCTCAATCACTCGAGGATGTGAGGATAAACCCAAGTAATTATTTGCGCAAAAATTAACGACTTCACGGCCATCTGTGGTTTTGATGTCTGCGGCCTGTGGCGTGGTGATTATGCGTTCCTTCTTAAATAGTCCGGCTTCACGAATCGTATTTAACTCTTTTTCAAGAACGGGTTGGAGCGTTTTGTACATAGCAATGATCTTTAATTTACCGGCAAAGCTACGAATCGTATTTCGTAATTCGCACATCGTAAATTTCCCTAACTTCGCCCGCGCATTCGATGTAGTATGAAATGGCCCTTGAGAAGCTTGACAGCATCCGCATGGTGATCTAGGCCATTCCATGTGACCGCTAAAAGACGTTTATAAACACATGAAATCTCCATGAGCGACTAGCACACCCGAACGAAGATGAATTTTGCTAATTTTAGTTGGCCATTTAGGCCACCTAAAATTATATGGAAAGCACAGAAATAAGTTTTGAGCAAGCCGTGAGGGT
>Ga0209990_10000833_pt1 | contig 28904 bp, 21 predicted proteins | sample NOAtaG_6_FD_187304 | JGI IMG/M metagenome (GOLD analysis project Ga0209990, IMG submission 187304) | Freshwater lake microbial communities from Lake Erie, under a cyanobacterial bloom - NOAA_Erie_Diel5S_2200h metaG (SPAdes) (version 2) | ecosystem: Environmental > Aquatic > Freshwater > Lake ...
ACGGGCGTTGTCGGCTCGAGATCGCTTGAGGGCGTCAGAGCGCGGCGGGTGAAGGCTGATACGGGACGGTGCGGCGTCAACGGGGGATTCCGCGCCTCACGCCGCGCGGTTGACCGCTCATGGCACGGTGAATACAGTGCCGGCTTGCGGGACAACTCGTTTGAAACGCCTATTCGCCTCAAGTTAGCCTCACCGCATCGCGACGACGCACGTTCCTCCCCCCATGCCGTCATCCAAGCCCAACTACGATCCGCCGCCCGGTGCACCGGCCCCTGCTATCAAAGAAGAGCACATCGAATACGGCTTCATTGGCAAGCTTCAGAACCTGAAGTACGAATATCGCGACGACATCCGCGATCGTGCCGCGCTGGAGCGGAACTTCCGCGAGAAGTTTCAGGCCCTCAACCGGGTCAAGCTGACCGAAACCGAGTTCGCCCGGCTGCTGGATGAAATCGTCACTGACGATGTCTACACCGCGGCCAAGACCCTGCGCGGCATCAACGCCTTCACTCGCGACGATGGCACGCCGCTGAACTACACGCTGGTGAACATCAAGGACTGGTGCAAGAACCACTTCGAGTTCGTTCGCCAGCTGCGCATCAACACCGACAACAGCCACCACCGCTACGACGTTCTGATCCTCATCAACGGCGTGCCCTGCGTGCAGATCGAGCTCAAGACCCTGGGCGTGAATCCGCGCCGGGCGATGGAGCAGATCGTCGAATACAAGCACGACCCCGGCAACGGCTACACCAAGACGCTGCTGTGCTTCATGCAGTTGTTCATCGTCAGCAACCGCGACCGCACCTACTACTTCGCCAACAACAACGCCCGCCACTTTGCCTTCAATGCCGACGAGCGGTTTCTGCCCATCTATGAGTTCGCCGACGAAGGTAACCGCAAGATCACCCAGCTCGACGACTTTGCGGAAGCCTTCCTGAAAAAGTGCGACCTCGGCCGCACCATCAGCCGCTACATGGTGCTGCTGGCCGGTGAGCAGAAGCTCATGATCATGCGGCCCTATCAGGTCTATGCCGTGCAGCACATCGTCCAGTGCATCGACGAAGACAACGGCAACGGCTACATCTGGCACACCACCGGCAGCGGCAAGACGCTCACCTCCTTCAAGGCCTCCACGCTGCTGAAGGAAAACGACCACATCCACAAGTGTGTGTTCGTCGTGGACCGCAAAGACCTCGACCGGCAGACGCGGGAGGAATTCAACAAATTCCAGGAAGGCTGCGTCGAAGAAAACACCAACACCGCCGCCCTCGTGCGCCGCCTGCTGTCAGAGGACTACGCCGACAAGGTGATCGTCACCACCATCCAGAAGCTCGGTCTGGCGCTGGATGAAAACAGCAAGCGCAACAAGCAGCGCAGCAAGAACGGACAGGCCACGTACAAGGAACAGCTTGAAACGATGACCGACAAGCGCATCGTCTTCATCTTCGACGAATGCCACCGCTCGCAGTTTGGCGAGAACCACAAGGCCATCAAGGCGTTCTTTCCCAAGGCGCAGCTCTTCGGCTTCACGGGCACCCCCATCTTCGCGGCCAATGCCTCGCTGCAGAAGATCGAGGATGAGCAGGCCTCCATGCGCACCACGGCGGACTTGTTCCAGAAGCAGCTCCACGCCTACACCATCACCCACGCCATTGAAGACGGCAACGTCCTGCGCTTTCACGTCGACTACTTCAAGCCGCAGGAAGACAACGGCAAGAACCGGCCCCAGCCCGGCGAGGCCATCGCCAAGAAGGCCGTCATCGAGGCCATCCTCGCCAAGCACGATGCCGCCACGGGCGGGCGCCGCTTCAACGCCATTCTTGCCACCGCCTCAATCAACGACGCCATCGAGTACCACGCGCTGTTCAAGACCCTGCAGGCCGACAAGCAGGCCGCCGACCCCGCGTTCAAGCCGCTGAACATCGCCTGCGTCTTCTCCCCACCCGCCGAGGGCGACCCGGACGTAAAGCAGATCCAGGAAGACCTGCCGCAGGAGCAGGCAGACAACCAGGAAGACCCCGAGGGCAAAAAAGCCGCACTCAAGGCCATCCTCGCCGACTACAACGCCCGGTACGGCACCAACCACCGCCTGAGCGAGTTCGACCTGTACTACCAGGACGTGCAAAAGCGCATCAAGGACCAGCAGTGGCCTAATGCCGACTACCCCGCGGCGCAGAAGATCGACATCACCATCGTGGTGGACATGCTGCTCACCGGCTTTGATTCCAAGTTCCTGAACACGCTCTACGTGGACAAGAACCTCAAGCACCACGGCCTGATCCAGGCGTTCTCGCGCACCAACCGCGTGCTCAACGGCACCAAGCCCTACGGCAACATCCTCGACTTCCGCCAGCAACAAGACTCGGTGGACACTGCCATCGCCCTCTTCTCCGGGGAGAAGACCGGCGAGCAGGCACGTGAAATCTGGCTCGTGGACAAGGCCCCTGTCGTCATCCAGAAGCTGCAAACCGCCGTGCAGAAACTGGGCGACTTCATGAAGTCCCAGGGCCTGGACTGCGCGCCCTCGGCCGTGGCCAATCTGAAGGGCGACGAAGCCCGCGCCGCCTTCATCACCCACTTCAAGGACGTGCAGCGCCTCAAGACCCAGCTCGACCAATACACCGACCTCACCGAAGAGCACAAAGCCGCCATCGCGCAGGTGCTGCCCGATGAAGACCTGCGCGGCTTCAAGGGCCAGTACCTTGAAACCGCCAAGCGGCTCAAGGCGCAACAAGGCAAAGGCGGCCAGGACGGCGATGGAACCGGCGCCGAGCAACCAGTGGACCAGCTCGACTTCGAGTTCGTGCTGTTTGCTTCCGCCGTCATCGACTACGACTACATCATGGGCCTCATCGCCAAGTTCTCGGCGGGCGAATTGGGCAAAGGGCCGGGCAAGGCCAGGATGACGCGCGACGAACTCATCGGCCTCATCAGCGCCGATGCCAAGTTCATGAACGAGCGCGATGACATTGCCGAATACATCGCCACGCTGAAGGCCGGCGAAGGCCTCTCTGAGGCCGCCATCCGCGAGGGCTACACCCGCTTCAAAGCCGAGAAGAGCGCAAAGGAACTCGCCGCCGTTGCCGCGAGGCACGGCCTGACCACCGCTGCCCTGCAAAGCTTCGTGGACGGCATCCTCGACCGCATGATCTTCGATGGCGAACGCTTGAGTGACCTCATGGCCCCGCTCGACCTCGGCTGGAAAGCCCGCACCCAGGCCGAACTCGCGCTGATGGCAGACCTGCACCCCCTCCTCACCCGACGTGCCGGGGGCCGCGATATTTCAGGGCTGAGCGCGTATGAGCAGTAAGACCAAGACCGGAGGAACGCAGGAAGAGGCAACGCCCGCGCTGGTGCCGAAGTTGCGGTTTCCTGAGTTTCGGGGAGCGAAGGCTTGGGCACTCGAGCCGATGGGCGAAATTTATTCCTTCAAGGGTAATAACTCACTCTCACGCGACAAGCTGAACTATGTGGCAGGTTCAGTGAAGAACATCCATTACGGCGACATCCACACCAAATTCTCGACCCACTTCGATATCACCAAGGAGCTTGTTCCATTTATCAATGAATCCGAGGAAGGCATTGTCCGAGATGAGAACCTCTGCGCTGAGGGCGACATGATTTTTGCGGATGCTTCCGAGGATATGGCAGACATCGGCAAGAGCATTGAGATTGTCAGTCTTAACGGAGAGAGTGTGGTTTCAGGACTGCACACGGTTCTCGCAAGAAGAAGAGGAGACCGCATCGCTTTGGGGTTCGGCGGACACCTCTTCAAATCGGGATGGGTTCGCACTCAGATTCAGAAGGAGGCGCAAGGTGCGAAGGTCTTGGGCATTTCTGCAAATAGGATGCGGAGCCTTCGCTTACCTATACCCAACGCCGAAATAGAACAACAAAAGATCGCCGAATGCCTGAGTTCGGCAGACGAACTGATCGCCGCGCAAGCGCGGAAAGTGGACGCGCTCAAGACCCAAAAGAATGGGCTGATGCAGCAGCTCTTCCCCCGCGAAGGCGAAACCCAACCTCGTGTGCGCTTCCCCGAATTCCAAAACGACGGGGAGTGGAAGGAAACCCGGCTTGGCCAACTCGGTGAACTCGTCTCCGGACTCACCTATAGCCCGGATGATGTTCGTGAGTCGGGGCTGCTCGTCCTTCGTTCCTCGAACGTTCAAGACGGCGAGATCACACTCGACGACAACGTCTATGTGGACCCGACAACCAAGGGGGCGAATCTATCTCGGCCGAATGACATTCTCATTTGTATTCGGAATGGCTCGAAGGCGTTGATTGGCAAGAGTGCGCTGATCCCAGTGGGAATGCCGCTATGCACACACGGTGCGTTCATGACAGTGTTTCGGGCAGAGACGCCTCTTTTCGCGTTTCAGCTTTTCCAAACTAAAGATTATCGAAAGCAGGTCGCCGGGGACCTCGGTGCGACCATTAATTCGATAAACGGAAGACAGCTTTTGAAATACAAGTTCGTCGTTCCTAAGCCGGCGGAGCAACAACGTATCGCCTCATGCCTGAGCAGCCTTGACGCCCGGATAACCGCTGAAACCCAAAAGCTCGAAACCCTCAAAACCCACAAGAAAGGCCTGATGCAGCAACTCTTCCCGTCCCCGGAAGAGGTTGAGGCATGAGCGCCAAGCCGAAGATCAAACAGTACGCCAGCCTCAAGACGCTTGCGAGAAAGCTGCGTGGCGATCTGGGCGGTGTGGACCTCATCCTGCTATATGCCTACAACCGCACGGGCAAGACGCGGCTGTCGATGGAGTTCAAGGACGAGGGAAAGCGTGAGAACAACGGCACTGCCGACACTCTCTACTTCAATGCCTTCACCGAAGACTTGTTCACTTGGGACAACGATCTCGACGGTGATGCTGTCCGGCGGCTCCAGCTCAATCCGAATTCCACCTTCTTTAACGGTCTGAAAGACCTCGCGCTAGATGAAACGATCGCGGGCTATCTCGGCCGCTACGCAGACTTTGATTTCGATGTCGATTACGACACGTGGAAGGTGTCTTTCCGCAACGGTGAGGCTGAAAACATCAAGATCTCCCGTGGCGAACAAAACATCTTCATCTGGTGCCTGTTCATGGCCCTGTGCGAGCGCATGCTCGACGGTCATGTGTCTTATCAGTCGAAGAAGTACCTTTACATTGACGACCCCATCTCATCACTGGACGACAACAACGCCATCGCCGTGGCCTGCGACCTCGCCCAGCTCTTGCGCCGGGCAGCGAGTCGCAAAGACCAGAACGGCGCACCCGCGCCCATCAAGGTGGTGTTCTCCACCCACCACGCCCTTTTCTTCAACGTGATGTGCAACGAACTCGGCAGGGCGAAAGAGGGGGAGCCGAAGGTGAGCCACAAGCGCTACTTCCTGCACCGCCCGAACGGAGATGGCGCCTACACCCTGCGCGCCACGGAGGACACGCCGTTCTTTCATCACGTCGCGTCACTCGCGGAGCTTCAACTGGCCGCGGCACCCGGCACCGGCAAGCTCTACACCTTCCACTTCAACGCCTTGCGCAGCATCATGGAGAAAACCGCGTCGTTCTTTGGGCACGCGGATATCTCCTTCTGCCTCAAGGCGCTCAACAACGAGGAAGACAGAGCGCTCTACAACCGCGCGCTGAACCTGCTCAGTCATGGCAAATACGCCATTCACGAACCGACCGAAATGGGCGCGGACAACCAAGAACTGTTCCGACGAATCCTGAAGGACTTCACCACCGCGTTTCAGTTCGATCTGCCGGAGATCATGGCGGCAGCGCCTGTTGTGTCCGCCCCAGCACCTGCGCCCTCACCATGACCGACCTCATCCTCTACACCACCGAAGACGGCATCAGCCAGATCAAGCTGCGGGCGCAGGAGCAAACCGTCTGGCTGACGCAGTTGGAGATGGCGGAGCTGTTTGATGCCACCAAGCAGAACATCTCGCTGCACTTGAAGAACATCTTCGAGGACAGGGAGCTGGACGCGGCGGCAACTGTCAAGGAATCCTTGACAGTTCAAGTTGCAGCAGGTCGCGCGCCAACTGCCGAGGAATCCTCGGTGGTTCAGAAGGGGCTACCATGAGCGAGTTGTCCGCGTTCCACACAGACATCAAGGCCATCCTGGAACAGGCGCGCAGCAAAGCGCGGTCGGCGGTGAACTTTGCGATGGTGGAGGCGTACTGGCTGATCGGTCAGCGCATCGTTCAGGAGGAACAGCGGGGCAGTAACCGCGCTGTTTATGGCGAGCGGCTGCTGGCCAATCTGTCCCGCGAGCTTTCGGCCAGCTTGGGCAAAGGCTTTTCCTATGCCAACCTGCGCAATTTTCGGCAGTTCTATTTGACCTACCCCGACCAGCAGATTTGCTACACGCTGTGTAGCAAATTGAGCTGGAGCCACAACCGGCTGATCATGCGGGAAGAGGACCCCAAGGCCCGCGCCTACTACCTGGCCGAAAGCGCCTCTCAGCAGTGGACCGTGCGCCAATTGGAGCGCAATCTCCAGAGCCGCAGTTTTCAGCGTCTGTTGTCGTCACAAGGTAGCTCACCGCAAGACCGCCTACCGCGATCGGAGCCCTTGGGCGATTTCATCAAGGACCCCTATGTACTGGAGTTCCTGCAGTTGCCGGAGTCGGGCCAGCTCAGGGAGAGTGAGCTGGAACAGGCCATCATCGATGAGCTACAGGAGTTCCTGCTGGAGCTGGGCAAGGGCTTTTCGTTCGTCGCTCGGCAGATGCGCATCAGCACCGAGACCAGCCACTTCGTCATGGACCTGGTTTTCTACAACTACCTGCTCAAGTGCTTTGTCATCCTCGACCTGAAGACGGGCAAGCTCACCCACCAGGACATTGGCCAGATGGACATGTATGTGCGCATGTTCGATGACCTCAAACGCGGCGAGGACGACAACCCGACCATCGGCATCATTCTCTGCGACAGCAAGGATGAAACGGTCGTCAGGTACTCGGTGATTCAGGAGAGTCAACAACTCTTTGCCTCCAAGTACCAGCGCATATTGCCCACCGAAGAAGAATTGATTGCGGAGATCGAGCGCGAGAAGCGTTTGATCAGCGGGCGCAACACGGAGCCCCTCTCCGCCGAACCGGACGAAAACGCCCCATGACCGAACAAAACCAGAAAAAACTGGGCAACACCCTCTGGAGCATCGCGGACCAACTGCGCGGGGCCATGGACGCGGACGACTTCCGCGACTACATGCTGTCCTTCCTCTTTCTGCGCTATCTCTCAGACAACTACGAGACGGCGGCGAAGAAGGAACTGGGCAAGGACTACCCGGATGTGGGTGGCGACGCCCGCAAGGTGCCGCTGGCGCTCTGGTATGCGAACAACGTGGACGACATCCTGGCGTTCGAGAAGCAGATGCGCCGCAAGGTGCATTACGTCATCCAGCCCACGCACCTGTGGAACAGCATCGCCAACCTGGCGCGCACCCAGAGCGCGGACCTGCTGAACACGCTGCAGGCGGGCTTCAAGTACATCGAGACGGAGTCTTTCGAGAGCACCTTCCAGGGCCTGTTCTCAGAGATCGACCTGAGTTCGCCGAAGCTCGGCAAGACCTACGTCGACCGTAACGCCAAGCTCTGCACGATCATCCAGAAGATTGCCGAAGGGCTGGCGGAGTTCTCCACCAGCGTTGACGCGCTGGGTGATGCCTATGAATACCTGATCGGCCAGTTCGCCGCTGGCTCTGGCAAGAAAGCCGGTGAGTTCTACACCCCGCAGCAGGTGTCAGACATCCTCTCTGCCATCGTTACGCTCGACAGCCAGGAGCCAAGAACCGGCACCAGGAAGCGGCTGGACAGCGTGATGGACTTTGCCTGCGGCTCCGGCTCGCTGCTGCTCAACGTGCGCAAGCAGGTGGCCAAGGCGGGCGGCACGATCGGCAAGATCTTCGGCCAGGAGAAGAACATCACCACCTACAACCTTGCGCGCATGAACATGCTGCTGCACGGGGTGAAGGACACGGAGTTCGAAATCTTCCACGGCGACACGCTGCTCAACGAGTGGGACATGATGCGGGAGCAGAACCCGGCCAGGAAGCCGAGCTTCGACGCCATCGTCGCCAACCCGCCCTTCAGCTTGCGCTGGGAGCCCACCGACGCGCTGGCCGATGACGTGCGCTTCAAGAGCCACGGCCTGGCGCCCAAGTCGGCGGCCGACTTCGCTTTCCTGCTGCACGGCTTTCACTACCTCAAAGACGAGGGCGTGATGGCCATCATCCTGCCGCACGGGGTGCTGTTTCGGGGCGGTGCCGAGGAACGCATACGCAAGAAGCTGCTCATTGACGGCCACATCGACACCGTCATCGGCCTGCCCGCCAACCTCTTCTACTCCACCGGCATACCCGTGTGCATCCTGGTGCTCAAGAAGTGCAAGAAGCCGGACGACGTGCTGTTCATCAACGCGGCGGAGCATTTCGTCAAAGGCAAGCGCCAGAACCAACTGACAGGCGAGCACATCGCCAGGATCATCAAGACCTACCAGTTCCGTGAGGAAGAGGCGCGCTACTCACGCCGGGTTGAGATGGCCGAGATCGAGAAGAACGATTTCAACCTGAACATCTCGCGCTACATCAGCACGGCGGTGGGCGAGGCGGAAATTGATCTGGATGAGAAGCACCAAGAGCTGGTGGAGATTGAAAAGGCGATTGCGGCGGCGAAGGAAAAGCACAACGGCTTCTTGAAAGAGCTGGGGTTGAAGCCGTTGCCGTAGTCGCCTCATGTCCCGGATCGCTGGCGCGCGGCGCGTTACGGGTCTCGGGGTCAGGCCATGGCGAAGAGCACCGGCGGCCCCCCTGTTATCACCCGACAAGGTCGAAGCCGAGATGCATGCCTGAGTGGACCGATTAAGCGTGGTGTCCCGCGCGAGCGTCGCCCCGGGGGGGGCGTTGCGGCGGGGATGGGCGGCTGCCGTCATGGCAGGGCGATGGTCGCGCCCGGGGTCCATCCGGTCTGTACGCCCACGAGGGTCTGGCGGGCCAGCGGCCCCGCCACGGGCCAGCGGCTGCTCCAGCCCATGAACAGGTCGCGCAGCCACGGCAGGAGGCGGCGGTCTGACTGGAACAGCGGCGTCAACCAACGGCTGGCCTGCCCGTAGAAGTGGTTGTGTGCCAGGCGCAGCGCCGTGTAGCGCGCCAGCGCGGCTGGCAACTCCGGGTGGCTGCGCAGCGCATCGCGCAGGGCCAGGGCGTCGAGCAGCGCGAGGTTGGTGCCCTGGCCCAGTTGCGGGCTGGTGGCGTGCGCTGCGTCGCCGACCACCACGCAGCGTTCGCCGTGGTAGGCCGGCATCACGATGTCGTGGTATCGGGCCCAGGTCAGTCCGTCGAGCGACCCGAGTTGCGACAGCAGCGGCTCACACCCGGGGTGCAGGGCAATGAGCTGCCGCCGGAACCCGTCGAGCCCCGCATCCCGCCAGGCGGCCCTGCGTTGCGCGTGCAGGCTCCAGAAGAGGCTGACCACGAGTGTGCGCCCACCTGGTGCGATGCCGGTGGGCATGATGCCGAGCATCTGCCCCGCACCCCGGTACCACTGCCACAGCGTGTTCCCGTAGCGGTCCGGGGCGTCTTCGAGCACCGCCCACACGGCGCCCCAGGGATAGACCCGGTCCGTGCAGGCCAACCCCGACTGCCCGCGAAGCTGCGAGTGGCAACCGTCCGCGATGACGACGAGGCCATGGCGCGAACGCAGCGCCTCCAGGTCCGTGCACTCATGGCCGGTGACGACGGCCGCCCCTTCGCCGCGCGCCAGCTGCCACAGCGCGTCGAACAGTACGCCCCGGTGCAGTCCCACGCCGAAGGCGCCGTCCTGCCAGTGCCGGTACCGGATGTCGACCACGCGACGCCCTGATGGTGTCACCCCCAGCAGCCGATCGATGCGCGCGCCGTGGCGCAGGATCACCTCGTCGATGCCCAGCACGCGCAGCGCCGCCAGGCCGCTGGGTTGGATGAGGATGCCCGCGCCCACGGCCCGTGGCTGCTCGAACCTCTCGTAGACGGTGACGCGGTGGCCGTCTCGCGCCAGCAGCGCCGCGCTTGCCAGGCCCGCGAATCCTGCGCCGGCCACGGCGATGTCCATTCGTCGCATCAGGCGATGCCGGCAACCGCCGGTGGCAGGGCCTGCGGCTGGGCGTCCAGCGCCAAGGGCTCGCGCCGCAGCCACCGTGTTGTCTCGCTGCGACCCTCGCACGAGGCCCGGAGCATGCGCACCGTGTCGGGACTGATCACGCGCTGCGGCCAGGCCAGGGCGAGCCAGGCGGCCGCTCGCACCAGCCACCACGGCAGCGGCACCCACAGCGCGCGGCCCCCGCCCTGCGCGGCGCGTAGCCGCTCCAGCATGGCCCGGTAGGTCAAACGTTCCGGCCCTTCGAGTTCGATGACGCGCCGCAAGGCCTTGGGGTGGGCAACGATGGCGGCGATGCAGTCGGCCACGTCGGCCACCTGCACGGGCGCGATCCGGCTGCCACCGGGAGCGCGCAGGCCGGGCAGGGCGATGACCGGAAGCGCGCTCAGCGCCGTGAACAGGCGTGTGCTCGCGCATGCCTCGTCCACCAGTAACGAAGGCCGCACGATGGCGTAGTCCACGCGACGGCGTGCCAGCGCCTGTTCGCCGGCCAGCTTGCTGCGCATGTAGCCCCCGCCCAGGCCCGTGCCGGCGCCCAGCGCGGACACGTGCACGATGCGCGCCACGTGTTCGGCCTCGCACGCGGCAGCCAGCGCATCCACGGCTGCGTGGTGGACCTTGTCCCACGTATCGCCTTCGCGTTCGATGAGGATGCCGGTCGTATTCACCACGATGTCCATGCCCTGCACGGCCGCGCGCAGTGTCGCCGCGCTCAGGTCGACGCGGAAGTCCACCGCGAGGTCGGCGCCTTGCCGTGCGGCGCGCCGCACGCGATGGCCCTGCCGTTCAAGCGCCTGACAGACCGCTTTGCCCAGCACGCCGTGGGCGCCGAAGACCACGATGTTCATGCATCACCTCTTCGAGGATGGGATGGGGGAAGCGGACAGGTGCCACTGGCGCAGGCACGCATCCGCCGTGCAGTCCCGCGGGCCCAGAGGGCTGCCAGCCAGGGCATGACCCAGCGTGAGACCCGGTAGCGATGCCTCGCGAAGGCGGCGTAGCCTCGATCGGTTACGGGCCTGAGGAAGGGCAAGCGCAACGGCCAGGTCCAGTGGCCCCAGCCAACCGCCTGGTAAGCCGCCACCAGCGCATCGACGCCCAGCAGGAACTCCCCGTCAGGCCGCACGGCGTGGATCAGCTGCTGCATGTGGTCGAGCGTGGCTTTCCCGTCGCCCCAGTGCCGTGGGTCGAAACCAGTCGCAGCGATATCGACGAAAGCCAGACGGTGCAGGCTGTCCTGCTCGCGCAGGCGTTCCATTTCAAAACGGCAGATCGGGCAGGCGCCGTCGTAGAGGAGGGTCAGGGGAAATTCGGTCATGGTTTCAGCGCAGCAGGTTGACGACAGGGCGGGCACGGACGCGCGTTGGCCAGACGAACCCCAAGGCAAAGGTGTCTTGGCCGTCACGACGGCCGCAGCCCCATCCACGGGCTTCGGCGCGCGTCCTTCGAATAACTTCGACATATCTGCCATTTCTGTGAATAAAGAAATAAAAAGTCAAAAAAAGGGGGCGGCTCAGGGCCCCGCCGCACTGCGGTCCGCGCCCCTCTCCCCGCCGGCCGTGGCCCCGCCATCCACGGGCTGCCCCCGGATGAGCTTCTGGACGCGGGCCCCAAGCTTGAGTACTTTGGCAAGCGTGTCGGTGTCCAGGCGCAGCATCTCTTCGCTCCACGCGGACAGCGACTCCAGCATCACCTGCATCTCGCGGATGCGGGCAGCCCGTTCGACCCCGTCCACCATCAGTTCGGGGCTGCTCAGCAAGTCCTTGAGCACGGCAATGGTCGGCTCGATCTCGCGTTCCTTCCTCTCCCGCACGATGGTGCGCGCGAGGTCCCAGATGTCCGTACTGGTCCCGAAGTGGTCGCGCCGGTCGCCCTGCACGTGCACGAGCTTGGCGAGGTTCCAAGCCTGCAATTCGCGTATGGAGTTGCTGACATTGCTTCGAGCGACGCCGAGCGTGTCCGCGATCTCGTCGGCCGGCAAAGGGGTACCCGCCAGGTAGAGCAGGGCATGAATCTGCGCGACGGTGCGGTTGACGCCCCACCGGGCGCCCATCTCGCCCCAGTGCAGGATGAATCTCCGCGAGGTTTCACTGAGCTGCATGCCTTAAGGATAGTGCGTCACAAAATTCTGTCAAGACAGAAATTGACGGGTTGCGGTACGGCAGAGCAATGTTCCGGGCCGAAGCCGCGTTTGAATTGCGACTTCAAAGGGGCATCATGTGCCCGGCGGCGCCCGGTTGACCGGGCACGGCACGGTAAAAACAGTGCCGGCTTGCGGGCAACGCCGTTTGAAACCCCTGCTCCCTGTCGGGTGTTCTGCGCAGTGCCGACAGCGTCGCCGTAGCGCCCTTTCCTTGAACGACGAGGTACTTCCATGCGCTGGATTCTTTCAGCTTGTTTACTGGGTGGTCTGAGTACCCTGTTCCGGCACGAGCAGTGGCCGTTTGCCAACTGGCTCAACCTGGCTGGCGTCGCCGTCCTGTTGTGGGGTTTCGTTCACTGGGTCACGGACGCGCGCGGACCGCGCGCGAGCGGGCCCGGTAACCAGTCGCAGAAGATGGACGCCGGTGCGGACACGTCGGGGATGCATGCCCTTGGCGGAACCGACCTCACTCCACCCGATGGCGGCGGCACGGGCAGCGGCTGAAACGGCTGGCAGTAAATGCACAAGGTCTCGCCAAGAGGCGCCACGTAACCATAGCCCCTTGAGTGGGGTAAGGCCGATGGCGACGATGTGGCCAGCCGACGGGAGGCCGCGCGGGTAACGCCAACCAAATTCACTCAGACCTTGTCGCTCATCGCGGCGCAAAGGCGTCTCGAAGGCACGGTCCACGTCCTCATGTACCCGCAGGCAGTCATGTCACGCCTCGCCAGCCTGGCGCCGCGCCCGCAGCTGCACCTGATCCGCTTCGGTGGGGGGGCGCTTGGAACGCGAAGCGGCGCAGCGAGCCATGGTGGCGTCTGGCGGGTGTCGACACCGGGGTCTGCGATCCTCCTCATCATCGCCTCACGCCAGCGAATCCCACCAATCGTCCTTGCTCCGGACCCTGCGCAGGTCCGGGACCTCGACACGGCGCTCCGCGGGTATACCAACGACCATGAGCGAGGCGATGCTGCGAGGCGCCCAGTGATTCACGGGATTGCCGAAGAAGTTGTTCTCGTCGAATATCGGTGCAGGGTGCCAGTACAGGTTGTACCCGAGCTTACTCAGCACAAAATCGAGCAGCGGCGCCGAGAATTCGCGCTGATCGTTCTCGAAGTAGAGCACGGGACGGAAGCGCTCAATTAGCATCTCGCCGCTCGCGAGCACCTCGAGCTCCTTGCCGTCCACGTCCACCTTAAGGAGGTCGCAGGCGGACAGGTCGAGCGAGTCGAGTGCCATGAAGTGCGGGCGCCAGCGCTCGCCCAGGTAGGCGAATTTTCCCCAAACGCCCCCCGTGTCCACATTCTCGCTGGCCGCCACGAAGGCGTTGATGGGCTTCGCGTTATCGATGCCGTTGAGCGCGAGATTGGCACACAGCACGTTGAAGACCTCGGGATGCGACTCGATCGCGAATACCTTGCCCGCGGCGCCAACAATGCGCGCAAGAGGAAGCGTAAGGTCACCGATGTTCGCACCGACGTCTACGGCAGTACCCCCCTCTGACAGGAAGCGGCGCATCATCGCCACCTCGGATTCGCTGTATTGGCCGTAGAGGTCGAAGCATTTTCCTATGTACGGACCGGAGAACAGCATCCACCCGTACCTGCAGTGCTTGAGCGTCAGTTTGCCGATCTGCATAAGGAGTCGATTTAGCGATTTTCGTGTCGCGGCGTCATCGAGGCCGCAGCTTTGCACGCGCCGGAACGGCCCCGCGTTTTCCGGCAACCCGGAGCGAAGCATAAGGTTGCCGCGTGCGAACGATACCCAACGACAGCGCGAGCGGACAGCTCTGATGTTGGATCGCGGCGTTCAACATGGGGTCGGGTCAGCGGTGACATCGAGGCGCCTCCGGGCATCGTGGCCGCCGTTGGAGGGTGCAGGGCCAAGACGGCTTCACCGCGATGGCGGGCGCCGCCGCGGGGCTGACGATGCAGCGGGCGACGCGCGCACCGCGGCCAGCGTGTCGTGCGCTGCCTGCTCGGCCAGCGCGGCGAGGCGCCCCGGCCCGAGGTGCAGGAAGTCGAGCTGCTTCTGCACCAGCAGCATGGCGAAGCCGTGCAGCAGCGACCACACCGACACCGACACCTCCACCGGGTCGCCGGCGCGCACTAGCCCGGCCTTTTGCGCACTCACCACCAGCTCCACCAGCTTGCCAAAGGTGGCATTTCCCACGGCGTACAGGGGGTGGTCCGTCTGGTCCGGCGTGTGGCTGATATAGGGCCCGAACATCACCTTGAGGTGCTCGGGGTGGTCCACGGCGAAGCGGATGTACTGCCTGGCACCCTCCAGGAACCAGGCTTCCACGTCGTCGGGATGCCTTCGCCTGGCTTCGTCCTGGTAGGCCTGCAGCCGCAGGAAGCCCTGCTCGGCGATGGCCGCGATCAGCGCCTCCTTGCTCTCAAAGTGCCGGTAGGGCGCGGTGCGGCTCACGCCTGCCTGGCGCGCTAGTTCGCGCAGGCCCAGCGACTCGGCGCTATCCCGTCGCAGCAACTCCAGCCCGGCCTCCAGCAGCGCCTCGCGCAGGTTGCCGTGATGGTAGGGCGCGGGTTTGCCTTTCACCTTGCGGGTGGTACGGCGCGCGGCGGGTTTCTCTGGGGCTGGCATGAGGCGGCTTCGAAGGCTTTCTAGTCTCGGTCCTGGCACCACGGTTGGCAAGCGTGGCGAATGCAGAAAAAAATGTTGACAACGACAACATGTGGCGCCGACAATCCGCTCCGGATGTAGACAACGTCAACTTAACACCCCTCAGGCCGGAGACGCCCATGCTCGAACGCTACCTGCGCGCGGTGGTTCGCCACCGCATCATCGTGATGCTGCTGGTGGCGCTGGCCACGCTGCTGCTCGCTTCCCAGACCCGCCAGCTGTCCATCGTGGTGGACCCCGACGACATCCTGCCGCAGAGTCACCCGCTCGTCTCCACCACCAACCGCATCGAGGCGCTGTTCGGCAACCGCTTCACGGTGGTGATAGGGGTGCACGCCACCAGCGGCACGATCTACGAGAACGGCGTGACCGAGCGGGTGCGCGCCATCACCGAGGACGTGCTGCGCCTGCCTGGAGTGGTGCGCGCCAACGTGAGCAGCATCGCTGCGCGCAAGTCCAAGAGCATCACCGGCAACGACGAGGGCATGGTGGTGAAGCCGCTGCTGGGCAGCGGGCCCCAGGCGCCCGAGGCGCTGCGTGCGGCGCTGGCGCTGAACCCGGTGTACACGGACCTGGCGGTGTCGCGCGATGCCCGCACCGCCCAGGTGGTGGCCGAGTTCAAGAAAATTCCCGGCGGCTTCACGGCCATCGAGCGCCAAGTGCGCGAAACGGTCGACAAGCACGCCGACCCTTCGGTGCAGATCGACCTGGGCGGTACGCCGGTCTTCCTGGCGCTGCTGGAAAAATACTCCGCGCGCATCGGATTGCTGTTCCCGCTGGCCGTGCTGATGATCGGTCTGATTCACTACGAGGCGTTCCGTACCGTGCAGGCGCTGGTGCTGCCGCTGGTCACCGCCTTGCTGGCGGTGGTGTGGGCGCTGGGCATGCTCGGCCTCGCGCGCCAGCCCTTCGACACCTTCAATGCCGCCACGCCCATCCTGATCCTCGCCATCGCCGCGGGGCACGCGGTACAGATCCTGAAGCGCTATTACGAGGAGTACGCCGCGCTCGGCAAGGACGAGCCGTCTCTCGCCGCCCGTGAGCGGAGCCGCGAGGCGGTGGTGCGGTCGCTCACGCGGGTGGGGCCGGTGATGCTGGCCGCGGGCGGCGTGGCGATCGCGGGCTTTGCCTCGCTGGTGGTGTTCGAAATCAAGTCCATCCAGGTGTTCGGCCTGTTCACCGCCGCCGGCATCGCCAGCGCGCTGATCCTGGAACTGACCCTCATCCCGGCGCTGAGAGCAACCCTGCCGCCCCCCGGCGAGCGCGAACTGGCACGCGAGAGCATGCCCACCCTGTGGAGCCGGCTAACCGAAGGGGCCTTCCGCCTCTCCTCCACCCGGCCAGGCGCCGTGTTCGCCACGGCCGCCGCGCTGGCGGCGGTGGCGGCGGTGGGCGCCAGCCAGGTGCGCGTGGACAACTCCCAGAAGGCTTACTTCTACGGCGGCGTGCCCGCCAAGCTGGAGGACAGCCGGCTGAACGAGCGCATGGGCGGCACCAACACGCTCTACGTGCTGGTGAGGGGTCGCGAGGACGATGCCCTCAAGCAGCCGGCCGTGCTCAAGTCCATGCAGGCGCTGCAGGAAAAGCTCGCCACCGATCCGCTGGTGGGCAAGACCCTGTCCCTGACGGACTTCGTGCGCCGCATGCACCGCGCCATGAACAGCGACGACCCGGCCTTCGACGCCATTCCCGACAGCGCCGAGCTGATCGCCCAGTACCTGCTGCTCTATTCCACCTCGGGGGACCCGGGCGACTTCGACAGCTACGTGGACACGAACTACCGCAACGGCCTCATCACGGTATTCGTGAAGACCGACGGCACGGCCTACTCCCAGGACCTGATCCGCCGCGTGCGCGAGTACGCCCGCGTCGGCTTCGGACCCGAGGTGGAGGTGGAGGTGGGCGGCGGCACCGCGGCCACCGTGGCGCTCACGGAAACCATCGTGCACGAGAAGGTGCTCAACATCCTGCAGATCATGGCCGCGGTGCTGCTGATCACCAGTCTGGTGTTCCGTTCCCTGGCAGCGGGGCTCGTGATCCTGCTGCCGGTGGTGGCGGCGGTGCTGGTGAACTTCGGCATCATGGGCCTGGCGGGCATCCCGCTGCAGATCGGCACCGCGCTGGTATCGGCCATGGCCGTGGGCATCGGCGCCGACTACGGCATCTACATGGTGTACCGCATGCGCGAGGAGCTGGCGCGCGGCGGCGATGCCGGCGAGGCGCTGCACCGGGCCTTCCGCTCGGCGGGCAAGGCCACGCTGTTCGTGTCCACGGCCGTGGCGGGCGGATTCGGGCTGCTCATGCTGTCCTGGGGCTTCTGGGTGCACTTCTACCTGGGCTTCCTGGTGGCCACCGCCATGCTGGTGAGCTCGGCGGCGGCGCTCACGGTGCTGCCCGCCCTGGTGTTCCGCTTCAAGCCGCGCTTCGTGTTCGGCGCGACGGCGCAGCCGGCGCTCGTGGCGCGCAAGGGCGCGGCGCTGCTGGTCGCGGCGGCCGTGGGCGCCGGAGCGCTGCCGGCGCCGGAAGCCCATGCCCAGACCCTGAGCGCCGAGGAGATCGCCACCCGCAACTTCGCCGTGGGCAAGGTGGCCGACTCGATCTCCGAGGCCACCTTCCGCCTCATCTCGCCGAGCGGCCAGGAGCGGGTGCGCAAGACCCAGGGACGCTCGAAGCTCAAGGCTGGCTCCCTGGACAACCGCTCGCTGGTGCGCTTTGTCTCGCCGGCGGACGTGCGCGGCACGGTGACCCTCACCATCGAGAACAGCGAACCAGGGCGCGACGACGACATCTGGATCTATCTGCCGGCCCTCAAGAAGGTGCGCCGCCTGGTTTCCTCCAACAAGAAGGACAGCTTCGTGGGCACCGACTTCTCCTACGGCGATGTGATCGGGTACCGGGTGGCGGACTGGAGCCACCGCATCGTGCGCGAGGAAAAGGCCGACGGTTTCGACTGCTGGGTGCTGGAGGCGCTGCCCAAGAATGGCCAGGTGCGCGACGACAGCGGCTACTCCCGGCGCATGGCCTGGGTCCGCAAGGACAACTTCGCCGCCGTGCGGGCCGAGTCCTACGACCTGTCGGGCACGTTGCTCAAGGTGATCACGCTGCGCGATCACCGCAACGTGGACCCGAAGAACGGCAAGTGGGTGGCCATGAAGGCCGAGGCCCACAACGTTCAGGAGAACCGCCGCACGGTGATCGAGTTCGATCGCTACGACGTGAACCAGGGCGTGAGCGAGGACAGCTTCACCGCCCGGGCGCTGGAGCGTGAGTCGTGATCCGGGCAAAGCGCATCCGGCTTCCCGCCGCAGCCGCGCTGGCGCTGTTGGCCGCTCTGGTGGCCGGCGCCCCGCGGTCGGAGGAGACACCCCCCGCCGCGGCGGTTGCGCCCCGGATCGCGCCCGAAGCGCAGGGCCGCGACCCCGAGCCGGCGGTGCGCATCGACCGCGCCGACCTGTCACTGCGCGCTTCGGCCTGGAGCCGCTCACGCCTTCTGGATGGGGACATGGGCGTGAACTCCGCCAGCGCGTGGTTTCTGGGCAAGGCCGCCCTGGGCGAGGGCGGCAAGGCAGTAATCGATGCGTGGGCGCGCAGCGACAGCCGCTTCGACAGCCGCGCCGGCGCCTCCGATGTGCGCGAGGCCTACGTGGCAGGCTCGCGCGGCGACTGGGATTTCTCCGCCGGGCGCCAGCTCATCGCGTGGGGCCGGGCCGACTCGGTCAATCCCACCGATGTGCTTCCGGCGCGCAACTTCACGCTGCTCACGCCCCTGGACGAGGACCAGAAAACCGGCGTGGGCAGCGTCCGCGCCACCTGGAACCGCGACGCGCTGCGCCTCTCGGCGCTGTGGCTTCCGGAGTTCCGGTCCAGCACCCTGCCGCTGCCGGCCGTGCCGGGCGTGAGCTTCGTGGCACGCGACCCGTCCGCAGCCGCGCGCCAGTGGGCGCTGCGCGCCGAGAAAAGCGGCGAGCGCGTGGACTGGGCGGTGTCGTACTTCGACGGCTACGAGCGCCAGCCCGACCTGCGCCCGGAGGCGTTCTCGGCTGCCGGCGCCCGTGTGGGTCTCGCCCACACCCGCATCCAGATGCTGGGTGCGGACGCCGCCACCACCGTGGGGCGCTACGGCCTGCGCGCCGAGGTGGCCCTCACCCGCACCGAGGATCGCCACGGCACCGATCCCTTCACCCGCAATCCCTTCCTCTATGCCGTGGTGGGCGGCGACCGGACCTTCCTCACCGATCTCAACGTCAACGCGCAACTGCTCTACCGGCGCGTGGTGGCCTGGGAAGACCCGGCGGCGGTGCCCGCGCCGCTGCGCGAGCTGGCGCTGCGCCAGGCGCTGCTGTCGAACCAGCGTGACGCGGAGCAGGCCGGCGCCACGGTGCGCGTGGCGCGCAAGTGGTGGAACGACACCCTCGAAGCGGAGCTGAGCGGCGTCGCCTGGTTCGCCCGGGGCGATTTCCTGGTGCGCCCGCGGCTGCGCTACGCCGCCACCGACCGGCTCCGCTTCACCCTGGGCGGGGACGTATACCGCGGCCCTGCGGATTCGTTTTTCGGAAGCCTGCGCAACCTCAGCACGGCTTTCGTAGAAGTGCAGTTCAACCTGTGACCTTACTGGAGAGAACCATCATGAAGACTTCCGCTACCGCTGTTTTCGCCCTCATCTTCGCCTCGGCAGCCCTTGCACAGCCGGCGGCGTCTTCGGCCGCCGAACTGGTGGTGCGCGTGACGGTGACCGGCCCCAAGGCCGCCGCCGGACGGGTCGGCTGCTCGCTGTTCACCGCGGCAAAGGGTTTTCCCCTGGACATCTCCGGCGCCCAGACCCAGTGGCACCCCGCCAGCGGCGCGGCAGCGATCTGCCGCTTCACCGACCTGGCCGATGGCACCTACGCCCTGGCCGTGGGCCAGGACCTGAACGGCAACAGCAAGGTGGACACCAACGTGTTCGGCGCGCCCACCGAGCCCTGGGGCGTGTCCAACAACGTGCGCCACACGCTGCGCCCGCCGAAGTTCGAGGAGGCGGCCTTCCGCGTGGCGGACGGGCGAGATGTGCAGCTAGAGGTGCGCGTGGAGCCGTGAGCGCGCGCGTCGCTCACGGCCGCCGGGCTGGCACTGCGAAGGCAGCGCCAGCCCGGCGCCGGCAGGGGGAGCCCGCGGCGGGAGTCACTGGAACACCACCGCCCCGGTCACCTGGCCCAGGTTCGAGGTGAAGCCGTAGTTCGCCCCCGCACGCGTCGCGGTGGGGCCGGTGATGAACCCCTGGAGGGCGTTGCCGAACGGGATGTTCCCGGAGCATCCGGAGGCGCAACCGAGCCCGGTGCTGGTGATGGTGGACGACGTTCCCAGGAAAGAGGTGCCGGTGCCCAGCTGGACTGCGTTGCCGTTGATGCTGAAGGTCTGGCCCGCCACCGGGATGCTGAGGGAGTAGCTCAGCGTGCCGCCGCCGGAGCTCCAGTTGGGGAAGTTGACGTTCAGCGTGCCGGAGACGCTGTTGGGCGCCCCGGTGGCAACGATTACGTCACCGGAGGTGATGATCGGCGCGGTGGACGCGAACGATGCGTACGCGCGTACGATGCTGGGTGTGGTGCCCGAGCTCACCCCGGAGATGGACAGCGCCGCCACGTAGTTGGCGGTCAGCAGCGGGTCCCCTCCCCGGGTGCCGCTGCTCCAGCGCCCCCAAGCGATGATACCGTCGGCCCCGAAATCGGTGGACACGCCGGAGCCGAAGCTGTTGCTGGGCACGCAGCAGTCGATTGCCTGCGTCACCAGTCCGGCTCCGTTCGACGTGAGGGTCGACCCGAGCAGCCCGGCGGAGAATGACCCACCCGGCAGCTTGACCGACGCTACGGAGAAACCGCCAGGGCCGTTGCCGATGGGTATCGTGTCTGGCACCTGCGGCGGCGTTTGGGGTGTTTCCGCACCGGACCGGATGGCCTCGGCGGCGACCAGGCTCGTGCCGCTGCTGTCGCGCACCTCGGCGACCATGAACGGCACGGCGAGGGGCGCCGCCAGGGGGGGCAGCCGCGCGGGAACGAAAGCTAGGCCCGGGCGGGTCTTGTTGTCCGGCGCGAAGCCGGACTGCCCCGCGCCGATATCCACGCAACCGGCTTCGGTGCAAAGCGCCACGATGCCCTCGGTCACATTGACGCGTGTGCCCTCTCCGGTGGTCACCGCGAACTCGGTGCCGCGGATGCCCAGCGTGCCGGCGGTGGTGCCGAGGCGATAGCTGTCGCGCTTCTGGCGGCCGATGAGACCGGTGACGGTGCGCAGCCCCCCGCGCAGCAGGCTGAGGAAGCCGCGCTCCTCCACGCCGGCCGTGGCCAGCGAGTAAGACTGCACCTGAAGGCTGGTCTGCGGCTGGAGCGAGATGAAGGCGCCGTCGATCATGCGCAGTTGCACCCGCCCCGACTGCGTTTCCACGGTGTCGCCGGGGACGATGGCGGCGCCGCGCGCAGCAGGCCGCTCGAGGCCCGAACTGGCCCGGATGGAGGCCTGCCCGACGGAGAATTCGACGGTGCCGGCCGTGGACTGGGCCAGCGCGCCGCCGGTCAGCGCAAGCAGTGCCAGGCCCGCCATGGCGCGCGCGGCGGTGAAACCGGCCGGGAGCATGCGCATCTCAGAACTCCCTTCGCAAGGTGATCGACACGACGGTCCTGCGGAAGGTGAAGATGTCGACGTTCGATCCGTTGTTGGTGTAGGCGACCTGGGGGGTCAGCCGCCACGCAGGCGCCACCATGTAGTGCGCGCCCACGGTGGCGCCCGTCTGGTTGTCGCGGCGATGCACGCCGAACAGCGGCTCGGGGCCGCCGTAGCGGCGCTGCTCGCCCAGCACGCTGGCGAACAGCGCGAGCGACGCGCCAGCCTGCCACTGCACGCCGGCCCGCAGCCCGACGAGGTCGTGGCCCAGTTGCGGCACACCCGCGCTGCGCTCGGCTTCCTGGCCGCCGTAGCCCGAAATGAAGACCACCGGGCCCGACCCGACGACGGCGGCATAGCCACCGCCGACGACCCAGCGGTCGGCGTTGCGGATGCTGTTGCCGGGGTAGTCGAGCCGGGTGAGCTGCGTGAACACCGTGGTCTGGGCGGTGGGGCTGAGGTTGTGCTGCCATTGCCCCAGCAGGCCGACGGCATCACGGAAACGCGTGCCGCCGATCCACGTCATACTGGCCTGTACGCCGCCCGAGAACTGGTTCGGCCCGACGGTCTTCGTGACGCCCAGATTGGCGTCGAGCGGGCCTGAATCGAAGCGGTCCTGGTGCAGGTTGAAGTTCTGGCTCGCGGCCACGTTGGCGGCAAAGGCGAGATCCGGCGCCAGGGGAACGCGCACGCTGGCGCCGCCGCCGAGCAGGGTGAAGCGATCGCCGACCGCCCGGCTTGAGGGATCGAGGTTGAACACCAGGCCGCCCAGCGACGGGATCGCCAGCTGGCTTGCCGCCGTGGCGCTGTTCACGTTGGAGTCGTAGCCGTAACCGGCTTCCAGGTAGCCGCGGAACTGCGTCCTGTTGCGCGCCTGCAGCTGGTTGATCACGCCCAGCAGCCGGTCCACCGCCGGGGCTGCGTCCGCCGGGATGGGGCTCGCCCGCACCTGCGTGAGCTCGGTACGGGCGTTCTCCGCCTCTCCGGCGGCCAGGTAGGCACGGCCGATCTCAGCCCGCGCGAGCGCGTTCCCGGGCTGCACCGCGAGCACGCGCTCCAGCGCGAAGATCGCCCGGGTGGGCCGGCCCGAGTCGAGTGCGGCGATGCCGAGCAGGTAATCGAAGGCGGGCTCGCCAGCGTTGGCGGTCTCGAGCGGGGCGAGCAGGGCATAGGCGCCCCTGGCATCGCCGCGCGCCATGAGGCGCTGCGCCTCTTCGAGGGGCGCAGCGCTCTGGGCGGCCGCCGGAGCCGCGCCGGCGGCCATGCTGATGATGGCTGCGGCGGCAATGACACGCAGCGCCGAGGTGAACCGCGGGCGGGGCCGCGAGGCGTTGCTGCCGCAGGCTGAGGTCATGGGGCGGAGTCGGGGCTGAGTCGCATGTTGGCTTATGGTATCGGTCGATTCCGATCCAGGCAACAGCCCCCGGCGCAGGGGCTCGCCCCTGCGCGCGGCGGGTCTAGAGGAACCGCTCCAGCAGCCTGCGGCTGGTACGGTCCAGGCTGTCCAGCCGCCGCACCAGGTACTGGACACCCGCCGCGTCGGAGACCAGCAGCCGCCCCTGCCCCAGCCGGCGGATGTCCTCCTCGGCGGCCAGCACAAAGCGCGTCTCGCCCCGGTCGGTGTCCACCGTCCAGGTGCTAGGCGCCGCCGGGCTGCTCACCGCGCGCAGCCGCAGGATCTCGGGCAGGAACTCGCGGCCCGCCAGGGCCGCCTCGGCCCGTGCCCGCGTGGCCGGGTCGAGGGCGTCGAGCCGTTCCACCCAGGCCAGTTCGCGCCCCTCGGCGTCCACCACGGCGAAGCCCTCCTCGGGCGCGGAGACGGGAAACGCGCGCAGCACGCTCACGCCGGCGTGCCGTTCGCCCGCCGCGGTGGCGAGCACCAGGCGGCCCGCTGTGTCCACATCCAGGGTGAAGGCGCCGACGTCCATCAGGGCCTCGGGTAGGCGTGGTGCGACAGCACGGCCAGTTCCCCGGGGCCCGGGCCGGCCTCCACGGGGGAGCCGCCCGCGTTGCGCGCCTGGGCCTGGTAGAGCCGGAAGTACACCCCTTCGCGGGCCATGAGGGCGTCGTGGGTGCCGGTCTCCACGATCTCGCCGCGGTCCAGCACCACCAGCCGGTCGGCGCGCCGCAGGGTGCTCAGGCGGTGGGCGATGGCGATGGTGGTGCGCCCGCGCACCAGGTTGTCCAGCGCCGTCTGGATTTCTTTCTCGGTCTCCGTGTCCACCGACGAGGTGGCCTCGTCCAGGATGAGGATGCGCGGGTCGGTGAGCAGGGCGCGGGCGATGGACACGCGCTGGCGCTCGCCGCCCGAGAGGGCCTGGCCGCGCTCGCCCACCAGGGAGTCGTAGCCGTGGGGCAGCCGCAGGATGGCTTCGTGGGCGTGGGCGGCGCGCGCCGCGGCCACGATCTGCGCGCGCGTGGCCTCCGGCCTGCCGTAGGCGATGTTCTCGGCCACGGTGCCGTAGAACAGGAAGGGCTCCTGCAGCACCACGCCGAACTGGCGGCGGCAGTCCGCCAGGGCGAGGCTGCGCACGTCGTGGCCGTCCAACAGGATGGCTCCTTCGGAGACGTCGTGGAAGCGGCAGATGAGGTTTACCAGCGTGCTCTTGCCCGCCCCGCTGGGGCCCACCAGGCCGATCATCTCGCCGGGCTCCACCACCAGGTCGATGCCGTGCAGCACGCGCCGGTTGCCGTAGCGGAAGCCCGCGCCGCGCAGCTCGATGCGGCCGTGCGCGGCGGGCAGGTGCACCGGCGCGGCGGCCTCGGGCACGCTGGAGACGCGGTCGAGCACTTCGAAGATGCGCTTGGCGCCCGCCGCGGCCTTCTGTGTGAAGGACACGATCCGGCTCATGGAGTCCAGCCGGGTGTAGAAGCGCCCGATGTAGGCCAGGAAGGCCACCAGCACCCCCACCGAGATGCTGTCGCGGGAGACGCGCCAGATGCCGTCGGCCCACACCACCAGCAGCCCGGCCTCGGTGAGCAGCACCACCGTGGGCGAGAACAGCGCCCAGGTGAAATTCACCCGGTCGTTCACCGCCAGGTTCTGGCGGTTGGCTTCGCGGAAGCGGGCCGCTTCGCGGCCCTCCTGGCCGAAGGCCTTCACCACGCGGATGCCGGGGATGGTGTCGGCGAGCACGTTGTTCACCTCGCCCCACACCCGGTCCACCCGCTCGAAGCCGCGCCGCAGGCGGTCGCGAACAAGGTGGATCAGCCAGGCGATGAAGGGCAGCGGCAGCAGCGCGGCCAGCGCCAGCCCGGGGTCGATGCTGAGCAGGATCATCACGGTTAGGGCGATCATCAGCACGTCGGTGACGAAGTCCAGCAGGTGCAGCGACAGGAACAGGCAGATGCGGTCGGTCTCGGCGCCGATGCGTGACATGAGATCGCCGGTTCGCCGTCCGCCGAAGTCGTCCAGCGACAGGCCCAGCAGGTGCTCGAAGGTGGCGTTGCGCAGGTCCGCGCCGATGCGCTCGCTCACCAGCGCCAGCACGTAGGTGCGCGCCCAGCCCAGGGCCCAGGCACATACGGCCGAGGCGAGCAGCGCGCCCAGCAGCAGCCGCACCAGAGGCCAGTCGATGGGCGTGCCGTTGCCCCAGGGCACCAGCACCCGGTCCATAAGGGGCATGGTGAGGTAAGGGGGCACCAGGGCGGCGGCGGTCGAACCCAGCGTGAGCACCAGGCCGAGCAGCAACCGGTTGCCATAGGGCCTGGCAAAACGCCACAGGCGCAGCAGGCTGCGGGCCGAGGCTGGCGCCGGGTCGCCGTCGTCCTCCTGGGCGTCCTCGGCCTCGGTATCGCCAGGGGCCGGCCCGCCCAGGGCCAGGACCAGCTTGCGCGCGGCGGGCGCGCGGCCGAGGGTGAAGCGCCACGCCGCGAGCCGTTCCCGCTGGGCCGTCAGCGCTAGCTCCGCCGCGCCGGCGTGATCGTGCAGTTCCAGCCTCAGCCCGGGCGCATGCGGCCAGGCCCGGGGGGTGTCGTCTTCCGGCGCGCGGGCGATCACCCGGCGGTTGGTCACGGCCACCAGGCCCGCGCGAAACCTCAACCGGGCATCCAGGTCGGTTTCCAGCACCGCCAGCAGGCGCTCGCCGGGTTCCATCCAGTCGCGCACGGCTTCCTGCCCGCCAGCGGGTGGGGATCCAGAAGAGGGGAGCATGGGGGCTGGGTCTACGGGAAGGGTCAGGCCGCGAAGGCCCTGGCACACGTTGCCCGGCCCACGGCGTCGCGAGGGTACACCCTGCATCGCCCGTTTGTAACAGGATGTGTAAACCATGGGCCGCCCGGCACGTTACCGCCATGCCCCTGAAACCGACGCGACGGCATCCCTCCCGGGCAAGCCGTCCACCACCACCACAATATGGACATATCGCACCACACCCATCTGCGCGGACCGAATCTCTGGTCCTATGACCCTGTAATGGAAATGGTCGTCGACATCGGCGACCTGGAAGACTGGCCCTCCGACCGCATTCCTGGCTATCCGGAGCGCCTCGAGACGTGGCTGCCGGGGCTGGTGGAGCACCGCTGCAGCTACGGCGAGCGGGGCGGATTCCTGCGCCGGCTGCAGGAGGGCACCTGGCCGGCCCACGTGCTGGAACACGTCACCCTCGAAATCCAGACGCTGGCCGGCGTGCCTGGCGGCTTCGGCCGGGCGCGCGAGGCGGGGCCGCGCGGGGTCTACAAGGTGGCGGTGAGTTGCCGCGAGGCGCGGGTCACCCGGGCCGCCGTGGAGGCGGCCCGTGACCTGGTGCTCGCCGCCATGGACGGCAAGCCCTTCGACGTGGCGGGCGCCGTGGCGGAGGTGCGCAGGCTGGCCGACCGCCACTGGCTGGGGCCCAGCACCGCGGCCATCGTGCACGCGGCGGAGGCCCGCACCATTCCCGCCATCCGGCTCAACGAGGGCAATCTGGTGCAGCTCGGTTACGGCAGCCGCGCGCGGCGCATCTGGACGGCCGAAACCGACCGCACCAGCGCCATCGCCGAGGGCATCTCCCGCGACAAGCACCTCACCAACTCCCTGTTGCGCGCTTGCGGGGTGCCCGTGCCCGAGGGCCGCACTGTGGAATCGGCCGGGGACGCCTGGGAAGCGGCCCGGGAGATCGACGCGCCCGTGGTGGTCAAGCCGGTGGACGGCAACCACGGGCGTGGCGTGTTCATCGGGCTCACCACCCAGGCGGAAGTGGAGGCTGCCTACCGGGTGGCCCTCGAGGAAGGCAGCGGGGTGCTGGTGGAGCGCGCCGTGCCCGGCCGCGAACACCGCTTGCTGGTGGTGGGCGGCAGGATGGTGGCCGCCTCCCGCGGCGAGGCGGCTTACATCACCGGGGACGGCCGCGCCACCATCGCCGCGCTCATCGAGGCGCAGCTCAATTCCGACCCGCGCCGCGGGGAGACCCAGGACCACCCGCTCAACCCCGTGCGCCTCGATTCCATCGTCCGCCTCGACTTGCAGCATCAGGGCTTCACGCCCGAGTCGGTGCCGGGCGAGGGCGTGACGGTGCTCATCCAGCGCAACGGCAACATGTCGGTGGACATCACCGACGCGGTGCACCCGGAAGTGGCTGCCAAGGCCGTGCTGGCCGCGCGCATCGTGGGGCTGGACATTGCCGGCATCGATCTGGTGGCCGAGGACATCTCCCGGCCCCTCGGCCCCCAGCGCGGCGCCATCGTGGAAGTGAATGCCGGCCCCGGGCTGCTGTTCCACCTGCGGCCTTCCAACGGACCCGGGCGGCCGGTGGGCGAGGCCATCGTGGAGCACCTGTTTCCGGCGGGCGACGATGGCCGCGTCCCAGTGGTGGGCGTGGCCGGCAGCACCCACACCACCGCCACCGCGCGGCTGGTGGCGCACCTGCTGTCGCTGCGCGGCCTGCGCACCGGGCTCGCCAGCGCCACGGGGCTGTGCCTGGACGGCCGCTGCGTGGACCGGCGCGATGCCTCGAACTTCGACGCCGCGCGCAAGCTGCTCACCAACCGCACTCTGGAGGCTGCGGTGATCGAGAGCAGCCTGCGCACCCTGGCCATCGAGGGGCTCGCCTGCGACTGGTGCGAGGTGGGCGTGGTCACGGGGCTTGACCCGCGCCACGTCATGCCCGAGCACCGGGTGAAGGACGCGGACGATCTCTACAAAGTGCTTCGCACCCAGGTGGACGTGGTGCTGCCCACGGGCACGGCGGTGGTGAATGCCGATGACCCGGTGGTGGCGGAGATGGCGGCGCTCAGCAAGGGCGCGGTGATCCCGTTCTCTGCCAGTCCCTTCAACGAGCAGGTGCGGGCGCATTGCGCCAAGGGCGGCCAGGCGGTGTTCGTGCGTCATGGCCGGCTCACGGTGGCCACGGGCGCGACGGAGCAGGCGCTCGCGCCCATGGATGCGCTGCCCGCGTTCCGCGCCCACGGTGCGGTGCCGGTGCTGGCCGCCACGGCCGCCGGGCTCGCGCTGGGGCTTCCGCTCGAACTGATCCGCACCGGCCTGGAAACCTTCACCGCCGTCGCCGCCTCCGGCGCCGACGCGGCTTGCTAAGGGGCGCCCATGAAGGTCTCCCGCGTGCGCGCCCTGCGCGGCCCGAACCTGTGGACGCGCCACACCGCCCTGGAGCTGGTGGTGGAATTGCCGCCCGACGAGCGCTCCATCGACGCCATGCACCGGTACGAAGCGCGGCTTCGGGCGCGCTTTCCAGCACTGGGCCCGATCCGGCCGGTGGGCTATCGCGGCGAACTGCCGCTGGCCTGCGCCCTGGAGTTCGCGCTGCTGCGCCTGCAGTCGGAGGCTGGTTGCGCGGTCACCTTCAGCCACACGGCCCCGGCGCTGGAGGAGGGCATCTACCGCGTGGTGGTGGAATACACCCAGGAGGCCGTGGCGCGCATGGCGCTGGAGTTCGCGCTCCAATTGCACCGCGCCGCCCTGGCTGATGAGCCCTTCGACCTGGAGGGTGTCCTGGCGCAACTGCGCGCGCTGGACGAGGACATCCGCCTCGGGCCCAGCACCGCCTCCATCGTGAACGCCGCCGTGGCCCGCGGCATCCCGTACCGGCGCCTGACCGACGGCAGCCTGGTGCAGTTCGGATGGGGCAGCCGGCAGCGGCGCATCCAGGCCGCGGAGACCGACGTCTCCAGCGCCATCGCCGAATCCATCGCCCAGGACAAGGAACTCACCAAGCAACTGCTGGCGGCCGCCGGCGTGCCCGTCCCCGAGGGCGTACCGGTCGAAAGCCTCGAAGATGCGCTCGCCGCCATGCAGGCCCTCGGCAGCCCGGTGGTCATCAAGCCGCGCGATGGCAACCACGGCCGCGGCGTGACCGTGAACATCCTCACGCCCGAGCACCTGGAGGTGGGCTTCCGCGCCGCCGCGGAGCACTCC
>Ga0209990_10000835_pt1 | contig 28817 bp, 31 predicted proteins | sample NOAtaG_6_FD_187304 | JGI IMG/M metagenome (GOLD analysis project Ga0209990, IMG submission 187304) | Freshwater lake microbial communities from Lake Erie, under a cyanobacterial bloom - NOAA_Erie_Diel5S_2200h metaG (SPAdes) (version 2) | ecosystem: Environmental > Aquatic > Freshwater > Lake ...
TTTTTTTATTTCTGATATATATAAACTTAACATGAAGGAATTTTCTTACCTTTTTGCCATAGTAGCAATATTATTGATATTATTCGTTTTCTGGTACCACGCAAAACCGAAAGCGGAGGGAATGATAGCAGCAGACTCTATAATGAGATTAAGTAGAGGATATAATGGAATGAACACCGGAGGTTCGTACGCGGATGCTATGCATCAATTACACGAAGCTGAAGTTATGAGTTTAGGAAGTGTAGAAACAGACCCCAAAAACATGTAATTCTTTGCGAAGGATCCATATTTCTTTTTTGCATTAGAAAATTGAAAATATTCGTAGATGTATCTACGAAAAGAGTATAATCACAAAAATACATCTACGAAAAGAGTATAATCACAAAAATACATCTACGAAAAGAGTATAATCACAAAAAAGAATACATCTACGAAAAGAGCATAATCGCAAAAAAGAATACATCTACGAAAAGAGTATAATCACAATGGGAGACATAGAACAAACGCAGATAGATTATAGTGAATTAGAGAATAAATTGGAAAAAAAACAACAAGCAGATTTATCTAAAAAAGTAGAAGAATCTGAGCATAGTTTTGCTAAGAGTGATGATGAAAATTTTGATTATTTTAAGTTTATGAACGAAGAGGATTTCACAGAAATGAATGATATGTACAACGCTGCTACAGATGATTTAAAAATCATCGTAAGAGATATGTATGATCGTATACAACAAATGCAAAAAGATATGAAGCTAATGCAGGACACTCTATCAAAGATATACGATATTAGTAAACTGCAAAGATCGGAATTAGATAATACATCTCCCGTCAAAAAGTAATTAGAAATTTGAAATGTTTTTTGTATAATCTTCGTGTGCCAGTATACGAAAAAAATGGACACAGGAGAGGACTTTTGTCGAAAAAAAGAATGTGAAATGATTTATAATTCTTTAATACAATACGAACTGTTTGAAAGTTTTCCGGCCCCTATAGTTAAATTATTATGCAAAAGCATAGAAAGAAGCATATATAATCATGCCATAAAAGAAGCTAAGCTAAAAAGTATACCTAATTATTGGACAAACGAAAACTTTTGTTCGCAATATTCTTCTATCGGATATGATATAAAACTCAATCTAGATCCAACTTCTAGTGTGAATAAAAATAAAAGTCCCGAAATACAATATTATTCAGTTAGCAGAATATATAATTTTCTACTGGTTAGAGAATTTCGGTATTTAATACAACAACATATGAACATACCGAAAAACGCCGCCACACAAATATGTTCCTGTATAACTAATTACCTACCAGTGTTCTTGCCTTCATCTATGGGTGAAATGGGTCCAAACGACATTAATCCTTTGATCAACAAACCTTATATTGATCAACTGAAAATTAGAGAACAGCAAGAAACTATAGTAAAACATTCGTCTATGTACCCATGCCCGACCTGCGGGGAGCGCAAAGCCATAATTTACGAATTGCAAACATGTTCTCTTGACGAAGGAGGTACTTTGTTTGTCAAATGTATGATATGTAACGGCGTATGGACCGCGTATGGATAAAAAAATAAAACATAGCTAGATTATTCTAAGATACTAGCGGAAAATACAACTACTTTTTCAAGTATATTAGGAAACCGAGCGGGTATATTATTTTTTTTCTTCTTCTTGCCAGCATATGATAATATGTATTGCGAAATGCTACCACTCCAGGCGAGGTATATTTTTTGTGGTAACACTTTTGTTTCTTCATCAATGCCTAAATATAAAGCTTTAGAAATTCCATGTTTCTCAAAATAGCGTTTTTTGAATGACAAATTTAATATATCTTTTACAGTGTTATCACAAGGCATTGTGTTTATGATATCTTCTACCGAAAATGGATATTTGGCTCTGGCTATCGTTTGAGTGCCGTCCCATAAAGTCGCACCTAAATTACTTTGTCTATATGTATTTCCTGCAGTAATGTTGAACTTAGTATGCATACATACAGGACATACAGCTGTACCTTCTATACTTTGGTTATCCTGGAACATTATGTATATATCCCCGTATAATGGAGTCTTACAAGTCATACAACGATCATTGGACAATATTATGTCTCTATAGTCGATTTCATATATTACTTCTTCTATTCCAATCATATCAATATAGAAAGAATTCTGAAACACGGACCAATCTCCCAATTGCCTGATGATCTCTATAGCACCCGCACGAATAGGACATAATATTAACGCATTACTGGAATTATAATTAGAAAGTATGAATTCTGGTTTCTTTCTATAATCTTTATAAATGTGTATTAGCAATCTTAGTTCAGCCTCAATATATTTATCTTCTTCTGATAACTCTGTTTTTTCTGTCGTAGATCCATCACTATTTGTAACGACTGTCGTGATTGGTTTCAAACTATCTACACGTTCTTTTATGGATTTCATCAATTGGACCGAAACTTCTCCAAGAAATATTACATCCTTGAATCGCGAACCGGCTTTTGTCTTATATATGCTTATTTGTTCCAATGTAAGAGTGTTGTTCTCGTATATAAACATATCATTTTTATCATACAATATACTTACTAATTGTACAAGCGGGTCTACGGTCAATGATTCATAATTCTCCACATTGGTCAATAAATCTTCTATGGATATAATGTACCAAGTAAATGATTGATTGGAGGATATAGAATTCTTTCTATTAAGATAACTCGTTGGATAATATGTTCTATCGATATTATTTCTTTTCGTTCTCAATAACATGAATTGTTCGGAGCCAGTTTCTAACGCTGACACTGTTTGTAAATGGCAAACGCCTTCTTTCTTATGGTAGTTGATAGTCAATTCTGCTATTTTTTTCTTGATTTTCAACAAGAAATGATCCGCTGGATTAGAATTTCTTAGAAAAAGTACTCCATAAGAAGCCTTAATAGAAACAGTTCCGCTAGACAATTTAAAAGTCGGATAGTTTGCGGCACGTATCTTAGGATCGGTATTTTCTACACCTCCCGAAAATATGTTTTTACCTATTTCTAAATTAAACATTTCGCCTGCGATACAGGCTACTACTTCATCCTCATTTCCTGAGTTTAAAAACACTCTCATTCTCTGTGAATGTATTTTTTTTGTGATTATAATCACAAAGAGTTTCAATTTTCTATAATTTATTTAGAATTGGAATGCTAAAGTCATAGACCAGTTTTGATCTCCAAGATCTAAAGGAAATCCAGAAGGAAACCTTAGAAAAAATCTCATAGATCTCAATTCTATAGTCTTTCTTTGATCACCGAATTCAGATTGTACAATAGGATAAAAAGGATCATCGTCTCTAGATCGAAATTCAATTACGCCACCAAAACAACCAGTTATATTTACCACCGCAAGTATTTGATTACTTACTGGCGGGCCAGGAGTTAGATTAGCAAATCCATTGTCAATACCCCCAACTAAATCAGAACAAATAAACAATTCAGTGTCGACCAATAGAGATGCTAATTGTGTAGAAACAGTAGTTATATTAGATATAGTTTGATATCCATTTGGAAATCCTAACTTGGTAGCTATTGTGTTAGATACGTCAAAATCAAGGATAAAATTTCCGGAACTGGAATCGAATGTAAATAATAGGGTAGTAGAATCAAAAGAAACTGTATATGTATACGCAGCTCCAGAAGAATTTAGCGCGGTCTGTACAGCTGCCGCTAAAGTGGTACCATTATAATTTCCAGGGGCGATGGTGATCGGAATAGGAAATCCAGGAGGTTCTATTAAATTGAATTGATTATTTTCTACTGTGATGTTATTCCAAGTGTAAGGAATATTGGCGGAAGTTAATTTTACTGATCTAGGAGGATACGAAAACCTCGAGTCGGCTCTATCGATCGTTATTGTGAAATTTTCGGGAATAGTACCAATATCTCTATTAGAGCTGTTGATGTAAACTGATTTGCGCATTTTATCCAAGCGTGTTATATTACAAAATTGAAATAAATATTTATATTAAATCATCGACAGAATGAGTAACCTCAAGAAGATTCATATACAAGAGTCATTCTTAACAATACTAGATGAATTAGAAAAATATGTTGAGGATAGGTCTTCAGATAAACTGTCTAAAGATATACATAGAGTGAGTTTGGAAAATAAAATCAAACATCAGATAGATAATATTAGCGTGTATACAGAGGCTTTTTGGGAACGTTTATCTTGGAATAAAGATATATTCTCTACTCGTTTCGCTACGAGATTATTCCCAACATACAATGACGAGGGAAATAAAGTAGTTCTTAAAAAAACTATAGAAAAACCTTCTATATTCCGTAATACGCCTAGATCAGAAACAATAAAACAAATACAAAGTAAGTATGATTTGCGCGATACTATAAGTAAAACCTTGAATGCAGTTTACACTGATGAAGGAGAAACTAAAAATTCTTCTGACATATCCTATTATAAGGTATTGGAGCATCATAAATATTATGAGACAATATCACAAACAGTCGTTACGAGAATATTTCAGTTATTACTGGAAATCAAATGCTATGGAATGATGTTAAACTTATTTTGTATGTTGTTATCTACCAGAGAATATTGCCACTTTGCATTTGACAAAACAGTCATCGAACTGATATTTTGTGATGAGTTTTATCCTTCGGGAGTAAATCCTTTCAAAGATCCTGAATACCTTGAAATAATTAATTATTTCTTATTCTACGGGATGTATTTGCTATACAAAGAAGAGTGTATTGTGAAAGCATATTCTTCTCCCAAACATAGATTCGCACTCTCTTTAGATGTGGTACAATGGCTACCTTCTTACGATGGTTCGATAGATTCGAATCCTTATTTACCTATTAGTTTGTCTGGCTCCTATTTACATTGCAAAAAGGTGCCCGATACAGAATATTTAATAAAACCTATGAGAGTTTCGGGAACTGATAGAGGTGTTTATAACACACACGAATTTAAATGTAGATTTGATATCTTCACTGATGGAATATTTACTGGTGTCAACACAGATAAAATATGGTTCGGCGGTTCAGCCATTGCAGCATGCGTAACTAGGAATCCCTTAGAAAGGGTATTCTGTATAGAAGGTTATCATAAAAGAAATATCGTAACCAAGTATCCTGGAGACGAAGGATACGACTCTTATGCAGAAGAGCTAGAAAACATCAAATCACACTGGGGGTCATATGAATCGAGACTCAGAGATTATTTTGACGAATACTACCCTTCTAAAGACGTCATTAAAAAAGAAAACATAGACGATTCCAAGGTTTTAGAACTAGAGGAGAAATTATCTGATATAGATATCATGGTGGATGTTGTTGATGACGATGATTTTGATAGGTATTGCAACAATATCTTGAATATAATAAAGAAAAACTTATCTATTCGCCTCGACAAGGAGAGTTTTACTGAATCCGAAGCTAGTATTTTCCGCGTTAATACCAATAAATCATATAAATACTTCATATCAGGAACTTTGCTTAAAAGAAGTATAGAATTGTTCCGCTTATTCGGGGCTCATCCATTTGGAGGTGTTTCTAGATTTCATTTTCCTGCCGTACGAGGCGTTTATGATGGGCGAAAGGTGTTGCTATTCCCTAGTTATGTTTCATATGCGTACACAGGATTGTTCTTAGATTACAAATGGATGTCTAGCGCAAACGATACTAAGGACTTAATATTGAAATATTATACTAGAGGTGGAACACCAATTCTAAATGAAACAGAACATCAACATATAGCAAAACACATAGAAGATAATGACGATCAATGGGGTATCGTTGCCAAATATTCAGATTCTACTAGATATATATCTGTATCCAACCCAACCTTTAGACCCAGATTGTATGGTTTTGGATTTTACCAAAAAATAAAAGATATTGTCGACGAGACATGTGTTCATGGATGGTACAAAGATGATCCCAAATTCGAAGCTAAATGGGAAAACGAGGAAACCAAATCACGTTTCGGACATGACCTCTCGTTAAGATTCCCATCGGGAAGAATACGACCATTGTTACTTTGGAAAGTATTTCCGTATATTTACTCCTTAGATAAGAGCAAAAAATATACGGAATAAACAAGACTTAATAATTTTTTTGAGCTATAACTTCTAATTCATTAGTATGCCAATCATACGCTGTGGCGGGGCTAGTATCACTCATATATTTGATAGATTCCGGCCCGTATGTAAAATAAGAGTTTTCTACACTTCCTATCGTAAATTTAGAATCGTAGACATTCGTATCTATATCTCTGTAAGAATATTCCGGATCAGCGCTGTTGGTGGGGCTCTCTTCATAATATTTATCATATACAGTTAATCCTTGTGGATCTTTTTCGCTCCACGCATACTTGGCATATAAACTAGACTGGTTCATAGACATAGGATTTCCTTCTGATGCGTAAATTCGATTCGCACCTTCATCATGCAAATAATATGTGTCAAAATCTTCTCTTTTTCTGTAAATCGCAATAATAACAATAACTATTAAAATAGCAAATAATATCTTCGAATCCATTTTTTCTCTGCAAATAAAGTATATTTATGCAAAAAAATATAAAGGAGTGAAAATTATTAACTTCGACTATCGTTACGTTTTGCAATGATACCTTCTGATATAAAATAAGGATTCCCATCCGGTCCGTTCCAGTCGTATTCATATTTATCCATGGTATAAAACATATTTTGTGTAGACTGGACTTCGTCTTTACTAATAATATCCCACAATGGGAATAAATCTCCATGTTTATCTAATGTGTTAGTAATCATTTCCTCCTTCTTCTTAATAAATACCTCATCATAGTAGTTCTTCCATTTCTCTAACAAATCGCTGTAAGATATTTTAGTGGTATTAATAGTGTCTATCAAGTTTTTCTTAACAGGATCGCGTATATACTTTCTTTTAAAATGTGCAGTCGCACATCCTATCATTTTATCAGGGCAACCTGTCGGCACGTTTTTAGTAGTGTTTATATATCCGTCTACTAATTTCGTGGAATTTCCATTCGCTGTTGCTCGATTACCGGCCATTGTAATAGAAGTTATATATGATGGATCTTCCCGCGCTCCTTTACCAATATTATGAGGTATTGTTTCTTTATCTACTGACGCTCCTATCAATAGTAAAAATTCTGCCACCACTTTTTCGTATACAGCTTCTTTTTTATTCATTATGTATCTCAATAATGTATCTATGTCTACTTCTATTAAATTTCTAGGAACTGGAGTTAATTTATAATTTAATCTTATTAATCTACTGGCAAATACTAATCCATGTGTAGGTAAATTAAGCTCTATTTTAGTATCAATAGGCAGGTTGATTTCAATATTACTACCTATTAGCAGCTCAGATTTAAAGACGCTCCCGACCACTCTCACATCATGCATATAACTAGATGGCTCTGATATTTGACACATTAACGAAAATGTGTTGCTCCTACTCAGCAACCATCCAAGTAGCTTGTTTGCGCAGACCTCGTAAGGTACATTATATGTACATCTGAAATGCGTGTCATCTTCTACTACGACCTTTTGTTCCATTTTCTTTATAAATATATTCTTTTCGTAAATACATTTACGAATATAATCATTTTTCATAATATGTTTATAAAATAAATGAGTGGTTCATACGTGTACTTTATATACGAAGCTGGATGCTTTAATAAATTCAAGATAGGAAATTCTATCAACCCAGAAAAAAGACTAAAAAGTTTACAAACAGGTAATAGCCGAATATTAAAAATATACAAAACTATACCTTGTGTTTCAAAGAAATATTCGGAAAATTTAGAAGGAGCAATGCATATACACTATTTGAGTTCTTGTCAAGGGGGTGAGTGGTTTTCTATAACTCCAGAAGATATTGATCAATGCATTGCAGTGGCGAAATATATGTCGGACAATGACTTTCCTGCTTGTCTTTTCGAAGACGTTTGGAAACATCATCACTCTCAAAAAAAACATGAAATACCTTATATCCCCGTAGTTTAGCTATGTGGTTAATTTAGCTTGTAGATCCGCTATCTCCATTTTCAACATTGTGTTTTCCATCATTAATTCAGAGTACTTTTTCTTCCAGTAGTTTTCCTCCGTATTTGATTTTTCTTTTTTTGGAGATGCCGATTTAGACCAACTATTCTTGTCGTTCATATATGCTATGGCACATGGATGACAGTATCTTGGGATAGAGATCTTCCCTCTCTGAACTGCATTGACGTTATCTTTTTCCTCTTTCCATCCAGGAACGCCGGGCGGAACTGACTTAGCCAAAAAGCATTCGGGTACGTAATCTTCCTTGATAGATAAACATTCTTTTCCAAAGATGATGTTCTCACAAACATTTCTTCCTATGATACATGCGTTGTAGATAGTATCATATTCCATTGTTTTTTCCAAACAACGAGGAATGTCATCTACCACATAAACTAGTTGTTTTTCTATCTCTATCACTTGGTATTCTACGGGTTCAGTTTTGTTAATAATTACTCTACAAGGCTTGAACTCTATTTGAATAGGTTCTTCCAAATTAGATTTAACGTACTCACCCGTCCTTCTTATGACTATCTTTACGTTCGCTCCTTTTAATTTAGCTCTAGAATCGCAAATAAATTTGGCCAAGCAATCTATACAATTATACCCTACACATGAACCAAATGGAGCCGCCCACTTTCTTTCTTTTCGGCATACTGTGCTTTTACAATATCCATAAGGTCTGTTTTCTTTTGGAGCAACCCTTCTCACAACAACACCAGTTTTTTTCGGTTTGTCGTAGATCGCATGCGAACGATTATGGGAACTGTTGTCAAATCTTTCCCTAACTGCCGCACTTAGAAGGTATTGTTTCTGTTCCTCCACAGAAATTCTACGAATTCCGAAATCATAAGTTTCTCCATTCTCTCTTTTATATTCCATTTTTCTTTCGTTCTTCACTAATATTCTTTGTACTAGTACAAAGAGACTGCAAAGATTATGAATATATCTACGGAGAATAATCAATTTTCCACAGATCGTAATATGTTTTTGTGAAAATAAAGAAACTGACCATCGCGGGACATATTATTCTCATTCTTTATGGAGAAGAATACGTATTTAACCGCACTTCTACGAATATTTTCGTTGAAAAATCTCACAGTTATATCTAATGGGTTGTTTTCTTTACCACATCCAAAATCTGGAAGTATTATACAATCGTGATTGTATTTTAACGCTGTGTCAAATATTAGACGAATTTTATCACCGGCTAATGTTTCTTCATGTTTTTCTTTGTAAGTATCTTGCATATTACCATCAGTGCGTATTGATATTAATTTAGGATTCCTCAATGGACATAATGTCAACATAGAGAATTTTTTAGCTTTCGGACACGTTCTATTATCGGACGATTTAAATAGATATACCTCCGGAGAATATATAGCGCCAGTTTCTTTTATAGGAAACATCTCATCCGTGATCGTATTGTAATAATTAGTTCGACGTAATATATCGTATTCCTGCCCACTCGCTCCGGTTTTTAGAGCATCTAAAGGATGTTGCGCATTAGCAGAATTAACTAACATAGGAGTAAACTCTTGTGCTATTGCAGCTTCTAAAGTATCCATGATATTTTCATGAAAAACTTTGACAAATAATTCGTCGTAAGTATTCTCCACCACTTCATCTGCGGACAATTCTTCCTTTACGCTAGATACTATCTTATAATTATCCATTTGCTTACATGTTGATTTCCATAATTTAATGTTATTTTGGATATCATTCTCTATCTTTTTGGTTATTTTTTTCTTCATGGTTATAAAAAAAATAACATATGTTTAATTATTAAACTTCTTCACCAGGTTCGAAGGACTGTCTTACACATGCGAATTCTATCAATTTTTTCTCAATTTCTTCTTGAGAAAGTTCTCGATCGCAAGAGTTCTTTATGTTATCGATCATAGTTTTCACATCAATACAATATTCATTCGACAAATATTCTACAGCCATTGCTAATTTAGCAATATGACTACTTACCTTGGCATCGATGCTGATTGCCATCTCTTCGGTGTTGGATTGTTTGACAGCGGGTATTTCGTCATATTCACTATGAAACAATGTGCATCTCGTAACGTCCAAAGAAATCGACGGTTTAGCGCGTATGTCAGACCTTGGTATCATAGGCTCTCCGTGCATATGACTAGCTCTCGCTATAAATGTACCGTCTGGAGCGTGCAGTTCCTTTTCCATTCTTTTTGTGAATGTATTCACCCTTCGTAGATGTATTCTTTTTGTGAATGTATTCACAAAGATAATCAATTTTTTTATATATCTTCATAAGACACTTCTATAGTATTGATGGGAAAACCCTTTTCATCATAAACTTTCTTTCTAGTGTAAAATTGCTTCTTCAAACCCGTATTGTAATCTATGATATCCACAATAATACGTTTCACAGATGGATCGCCACTACGTCGTAATATTCTGCCTAATGCCTGTCGCATTTTACTTTTTCTTGGTGTAGCAAACACCATCGCATCCATTCTATCAATAGATATTCCTTCAGTACCATATCCATATGTTATCAATATTATACGAGAACGATTTCTAGCATTATGAAAATCTTCTGATGTAGCGCCTCCCATAAGAGTTTGTAAATCTTCTGCGATCAACCCACGTTCCGCTAATTTACTCTGCAATGTTGTTAAATATTCACGCCTCTCAGAAAATACGAAAACATTCTTATTATCTTCATATAATGCACTGATTTCTTGTATTAGTAATTCGTTCCTATACGGATCTTCTATAAATTGATCACACATTTTTTTAGTGCTCAGCCAACCTTTACTATTAGTATATCTTACCGTATATTCAGGAGGGCCTGAATATTGAATAGCTTTAATTTCACCTAACCATTTGATTTCTTCTGTTTTAAACCCTGGGATTTGAACAGAGTTTACTATATTGCCTACATGAGCGCTAGCTACTGGATCCATACCATCAGAGCGTTCATCTGGGGTTGCTGTTAACCCTAAAGCATATTTAAAGTTTGTTCTCCAGAATACTTCCTGTCTTTTTGTGGTGGAATAATTGTGTATCTCGTCAAATATTACAGCACCAAATGATCGAAAATAATCAACAAAAGATATGGTTTTTTTATCTTTACCTTTCCCGAAAACATATGTATCCATCAAAGCACTATCTATTGTCATAATTACAACATCTCCATCTGTTTTAGGTGCTTTGGAATGATACTGCCCTATTATGATATTGGGAAAACATAATTGTAACATTTTTGTCCATTCCTCGATAGGAGATGTTTTCGGAACTATTATTAAAGTTTTTTTATGCCATTGTTCTATAAAAGCACCACCCATGTATGTTTTACCGCCCCCCGTTGTCATTACAAAAATACATCCAGATAACCCTTCTTCTATCTTTTCAGTACAATATACGGTAGACAGCATATAGTCAATGCATTTTTGTTGATTGTCAGTGGGATCGACTCCCGGTTGAAGCCTGTCTTTTTTAATATCATTTCCTTCTGGTATTTTATACTTTTTGATTATGTTGATATTCCGAACCATACTCTGAAGGTCAATGAACCGAGATATAAGATAATAGGATCCTTTATCGGTTTTCATTTCCTTGTATAGAGCAATAGATTTCGTATGTCTCTCTTTTCCAACAAAAGTATCGTGTGTAATGACTAATAATTTCATAATACCAGGATTAAGTTTACGAATCAAATGAAAGTCTTTGCCTTGTAACAATAATCCCCGAAATGTTACTAATACTACAACATCATATTCCTGCTTGGGCTTTTCCAATAATTTCCGTGAGTTTAGCATTGCTTATCATACCAGAGTATTCTTTTTTTAATTCTTTTTCTATTTCGGTTCTGCAATATTTCTCAAATTCTTTCACTATCTTCTCTTCCACATCATCCAATTCAGACGTATTTTGATATATTTCGTGAATTGGCCTTGCTTTGTAGTTATGTTTCCATTCTTTTAAGGAAGTATCTACAATATTACTAGCCTTATAATATGCAAGATTAGCTATCTCTGTTTCATCTTTTTCAGGTTCTCGTAATATTGAGTCAGAGTCCAATAGCGTTAAACTAGCAAGTACATGACCCACTCTTCCATTAATACAGACTGTATAATATTTTTCTTGAACTGGATTTATACCTAAAACTCGTAATGTGGCGTCAACTATAGGCGCTCTTTTTTTGACGGATTCTAAAAACTGATCTAGAAGAGATTCTATCAACTTTTCACGATTTTCTAAATTCTCTGGATGATGTATTCTTTCCCACACCAGAGTTAATATCCAATCTTCTCGCACTCCTGAATCAGAAACAGAAGTTATAGTATGTCCTTTCCGGATTTCACCGAGAAGTATCCGACATTTAGCAGCTTTGTTAGCCGATAATTTTCTAATTGCTTCTTCTATTTGTAAGAACGCTGTTCGTGTTCTCATTTCATTTAATTCCATTTCGGTAAGTTGCAATTCCTTGAATGAGTCATCTAATTTACATAGTTCAGTTAATCTTTCATATTTTTTTCTTAGTAACTTAACAATAGAAGAATCGTGGACATTTTGCGAATCGTTAGCATGTTTCTCTAATTTGTCGTAATATTTTCGGTCTTTCTCAGCCTTTTTTTTCGGATTGAAATTTTGTGTAATAGCAATCGGTAACACGATATTATCTTCTCTCCGTCCGTATATTTCTATCAAATTAATATCATAAGTAGTGGCATATTCATAATAGAGAGCGTAAGCGATAATAAACACTAACACAACTATTACGGAAAACAATATCTGACAAAACTTCATCTCTATATACAAAAAAATAACGAATATTTAAGTTACAAATGCCAAGAATTTTCTCCGACTATTTTCTGTATTTCCTCAGTGGAAAAGTCGTCTTCCATCCCTAACATTTTTCTCATCTCCTCCGAAGATTTTCCGGTAATACTTCCTGCTATGTGAAAACAACAAACCTCTAGTAATGCTTTAAATCCCAAGTTACAAGCTAAACCAGATAAATCCAACACATCTGACATGTTCAATTCAGAAAATGTTTTTCTGTACCACTTGTATTCGAAACTATCGGGCTTCCATTCGTTAGGACTGATATACATTTTTTGATCTTTTTCGTTCATACGGGAATATTCGTCAGAAAATTCTAGGACTATATTTACTATTTTTTCTTGAACTTTTCCTATTTTATACGGATCGGTAGGATTCTTAACATTGGTCATAAGTGAAGTTGCTTCAGGAGATATTTCTACGATTTTTCCATCTTCTAACTGCAACCTAATAGACATCTGATTTATTTTTTGTTTTTTCCTCTTTTTGTGAATATATTCTTTCTGTGGATATATCCACAGAAGGTTTCAATTTTAAAATGATAGAAGATTATATCTTCGCTGTCATAATTTTAATTATGATTATAATTGTTTACAGACTACACGAATTATACATTCAAGAAATTTCTAAACACATATTGTATCAGATACAATGGTTATCAAAAAATAGTTGGGATATTTATGCCGCATTATTACAAAAGATAGGACTCCCTGATATCATAGACAAAAATATTAATGGTAATGCAATATGGAAATGGAAAACAAAATGTGTAATAACTTTACACGACAAAGAAATCAACCCTATTTCTGGGACCATTCCAGTGAAATTATTCTCTGGGTATAAAAATGTGGAAATAACTGAAGAAGCTGTCAAAGCTATGATAGAAAAAATAGAAAAAGAATGTTCCCCATCTTACATATTTCTCCATGGAAATCATAAAGTTCGGCTCGAAGCGAACACATGGGAAGATATGCTAAAAAAAATAATCAAAACAATATCTATAACAATGGGTATATACAATAAAAAAATAAACGAAAACGAAACTATCATAGACACATATTACGATGTATTTGAAAATTAGACACCGGCTTGGGCATCTTTTATTATTTCATTTAGTTTTTTAGCAGGGACATCTGGGTAATCTTTTTTCAATGTTGATTCTATTTCATTTTTAATGGTTGTTTCTAGCTCATCTACTTTTTTTCTTGTATCGGCGTTAGCTCCTAATAATTTTTCTGGATCTTGATAAGCGTCCGATACATCTTTGGGTATTTCATTTAGTACTTTTAACACGACTTTATGGGCTTTCATCAACGCTTCATTTCGCAGAATTTCCACCGTTTTGATTGGTTTGGATATCTCAGTATCCTTATCCAGTAATGTTAAAGAACTGAGAACTCTGCTACACCTACCCATTGTACAAACATTATTTCCGTTGCTTTCGGCGAGAGAATCCATAAATGATTCTTTCAATGCCGTGCGGCGTGTTTCATTTTCTGCGCTAGTTATTCTTCTCCAAACGTCAACTAAAACATCTTTTTCAGTAGCTTCAAATGCAGTTGGAAGTTTGTTTTTAATCATAACATCGAACGTATTTTTAGCGGCAGTTCCTTTTCCACCGGTAAAAGGAAAATTATCTATAGCATGTCGTATTTCATTTAATACAGACTCATCATTAGACTGTTTCTTTTCCTGTGAGTTTTTAGATATGACTTTATCATATATCATTTTAACGTTGCTGACAACATTGCTATCATGTACGTTTTGTGGATCAGAAGGAATATCTTTTGGCATATAATATAGTTCTTGTTCAATAGTTTTAGCTGGTAAATTTTTCATCTTTAGTTGTTTTTCTTTAGCTTGTTTTTTAACTTGTTCTGTTCTAGTGTTTCTAACAGTATTTCTTATTTGTTCGAAGTTGGGAATATATAATTCTCTAACAATAGCGGGATTTTCAGCATTTACTTGAATAACGTAATCTTCATAAAAATCTTCCGCTCGATCTACCATAAATTCCACTGGTTGTACCACGGTTTGTACTACGGCTGCAGGTTCGGCCACTATCCTGTCCAAAGTTTTATTAAAATATTGCGCCGATTTGGCTTTCGCTTTCTTTTTGGATTTCTTATCAGGCTCGTTTTCAGCCACATTAAAGTTTAGCAAATTTGCCAATATGAATGAATTATCAGTTGCATCACCCGCTTTAGACTTAGACATAGTACCAGAAGTTTCGTTAGTGGTGTACATATCATCCTTTTTCTTAGCCTTAGAGAGGGCTAATTTTGCATTATCATCCAATTTGTAACCAACAGTCTTTTTATACAAATCATGCGGAGGTGTGAAATATTCGTCATATTTATAATTTGCTGTGTTAACAAATCCTTCGAATGTATCTCGAAAAGCACCTTCAGGTAATCCACCAGTAGAATATAAATGATGAGTAAACCATATTGCTATGATTATAATTATGATCAAAATAATGACTGCTGTTAGTGTGCTCATAATACGTATATACAATATATTAAACGTATAATCATAATATATTCATAATATATTCTCTGTCTATCTCTCGCGTACGAAAATATGGACAAACTGCTAGAATTCTCCTTAGACCCATCAGTGGAAAATTACAACAAAATAGTATCTTCCAAAAAAACCCAAAACACGTTGGCTGAATTTTTCACAGCTTGGCAACCCGCTGTTTTATTGCAACATTATGATGATCCAGCTTGGGAGGCCGTTGAAAAAAAACCTAAATCAATCCTCGAAGAAGAAGTTAAGAAAATAAAAGTAGACGTAATGTCAAAGTTGGTAGCTTTGCCAAGACTGGGATTATTGTTTTATGCTTGGGGGTTGTTTTTCGCGACTGGTGAACTTAGTTATTTAGAGTCAGCTTTCGAAGTTGCGGGCAATAGCAGATCATCCGGAAGTGTGAAAAGTATAGCTATAAAATTATTTGAAGATACTAAAGATTATTACAACGGTGTTGAAAATGTTCATGAGATGAGAAATAAGTCGGCTTGTTTTGCTGCTTTTGGGGATATGCAAGACACAATTTCAGATAAGGAAAAAGTATTGAAAGAATTAGAATCCGAAAATTTATTTCGTAAATATGTTGGGGAGACTAAACAGAAATTCCCAGAACTAGCACAAGAAACACCTGAAGAAAGGAAAGAAAAAAAGAAAGTTCGTGAGGCCGGACGATTATTCGATAAGATCGCGGATGATATATTTAACAAAGTTGTTTAAAATTCCATAGCTTCTATTTCGTTAACAATTTTTTTTATAGTTTCAGGAGAGAATTTTATATGATCCGGTAATTGAAATTGCCATTTATCACCATCGTGAGAATATAATATACTGCTCGGGTTTAACACTTCTCCTTGATTAGAAGCAAGCTTGATTATGCTTTTTTCTATTTTCGAAATGTTTATCACATCACTTCTTATATGAGCGCAAAAAGAGGAGAAGCCCTCCGCGTCATCTTCCGCGACGTATATAGTATCCAAAAAGTTGTCGACTTCTTGTGGGTTCAGCAAAACATTTTCCGGAAGTGATACTAGCAGCGATTTACTCTTTCTGTAATTTTTATCTTTGGAAATGCATATATCATCTTGACCAATCATAATTCTCCTCATAGCCAAAAATAGCAATAGGAAAGATTTGATGTATAATATATTTGCCGTTATATCACCCCGAACTTTCAACTGAAATTCACAAACATAAAAAGTGTTTGAAGGAGGGTTATTATTTTTCTCTAACACAGATTCCAGTTTATCAAGTAAACTTCTCGCTTGCTCTATTTTTTTCTCATCTATTGCTTTGATCAACTGTCCTTTAACCATTTGACACTCGTCTATTGGTTCTTCCTGGACTTTTTTTTTCTTGTTACGAAGACAAACTTTACAGGAGTTTTTATACCCGTCCCTGTTTGAAGCATCAGAGTAAAAGTGTACAACACTTTTTTCTTCCCCACATGACACACATATTTTATGTATATCAGACATTTTCCAATATAAATAAATATCTTTACTTAGTTATATTCGCAGATTCGTCAATATTTTTTAATGTCGTTATATTACGAGAAAAAATTTAAATAAAAATTATTTTTTTCTTCCGCGGTTACTAAGTGAATCTCTATACCTCAACTTTTCATGTTCAGAAGATGCCCGCGTTTTCAGTTTCATAAAAAGCAGAAATTTCTGGTTTTCACCAAACTCATTTTCGGAACTTGACTTTTCGTGGTTGAGGGGGTATTTTTTTTATCGATATTACGTTTGAAAAACCCTCCCACTTTCAGTTTCATAAAAAATAGAAACTCCAGAAATTTTTCTGGTTTCTGAAATTTCTGGTTTCTGGTTTTCACCAAACTCATTTCCGGAACTTGACTTTTTGTATCCGGAAGGGTATTTTTTCCATCGATAGCCCTAAAGCTTGCCTAAGTATATCGATTTTTCACGATTGGAGGATTCTTGCATTTTCAGTTTCATAAAAAACAGAAATTTCTGGTTTTCACCAAACTCATTTTCGGAACTTGACTTTTCGTATCCGGAAGGGTGCTTTTTCCATCGATAGCCCTAAAGCTTGCATATGTACCTCAACTTTTCATGTTTGGAAAAAGACTTCCACTTTCAGTTTCATAAAAACCAGAAACTCCAGAAAAATTTCTGGTTTCTGAAATTTCTGGTTTCTGGTTTTCACCAAACTCATTTCGGGAACTTGACTTTTTGCGTTTGGAAGGGTACTTTTCCAATCGATAGCCTTGAAATCTATTTTTGGGGCTCGACTTTTCATGATTGGAAGATATTCGTTTTTTCAGTTTCATAAAAAACAGAAATTTCTGGTTTTCACCAAACTCATTTTCGGAACTTGACTTTTCGTGGTTGAGGGGGTACTTTTTCTATCGATATTGCATTCGGAAAAGAACCCACTTTCAGTTTCATAAAAAACAGAAACTCCAGAAAAATTTCTGGTTTCTGAAATTTCTGGTTTCTGGTTTTCACCAAACTCATTTCGGGAACTTGGCTTTTCGTATCCGGAAGGGCATTTTTTCCATCGACAGCCTTAAAGCTTGCATATGTACTTCAACTTTTTGCGTTTGGAAAAGAACCTGTTTTCGGTTTCATAAAAAACAGAAATTTCTGGTTTTCACCAAACTCATTTCCGGGACTTGACTTTTCGTGGTTGAGGAGGTATTTTTTAATCGATATCATATAATTACACAAAATTTTCTCATATTTTTTCCACAAATTTCACATTTACCTTTTTTAACTTCAAAATCACCTGCTATATAAAATTTATTTTTGCATTTTTTGCACTTCCTGTTCTTGTCCAAATCTATTTCTACAGTTTTGACTAAATCATCTAATGTCAGCGTTTTTTTCTCCATTTATAGACAAAGAACGGAAAAAAATTACGTAGTATACTTTATTTTTTCAATAATATTTAAAACTACAAATTTCGCATAACCTTCTTTTTTTATCATGTTCGCAAATAGAATTACAAGTTTTACAAACATATTTACCACGGTCATGTTCACAATACCCAACTCCACAATCTTTACATTGATTTTTTTTGCGATTATGTTCACAATATCCTTTTCCACAATCTTTGCAACGATATTTGTAGCGACCATGTTCACAAAGGCCAGTTTTACAATCCTTACAATAACGCTTATTTCGATTATGTTCGCACATACCTGTTCCACATTTTCGACATCTTCCCTTATCATTATCATGTTCACAATATCCAATTCCACAATCTCTACATTTATTTTTTCTGCGATTATGTTCGCAATATCCTGTACCGCAATCTTTACAGCAATATTTATTTCTACCATGTTTACATCTAGGCCTGTATATCTTTTTTTTAGGTTTGAGAGCACTCATATCTTCGTAATTTCTTCGTAAATGTATTTACGAAAAGGATATCCACAAAATAACGCTTCAGTTTTTTTAAAATCTATATGTAGATTGAATGACTATCAAAAAAATACTTCATTCCCTTAATTGCTAGGTCAAGATAATATCATTTCTATTGCTTTTAGACTTTCGTAGATTTGTTTTTCGATTATTTCCTTGCAATCTTTACATCGACCTTTTTGTTTATTATGTTCACAATATTCAGTGTGATGTTCTCTACAGAGATTTCTCCATCTACCGTGTTGACATAATCCAGTTCCGCAATCTTTACATTTACTTTTTTCGCGGTTATGTTCGCAATACCCTTTACCACAATATCTACATCTGTTTGCGGGGTTATTATGTTGACATCTTTTTGTTATCTTTTTTTTAGGTTTGTTCATCCTCTTCGTCAATGTATCCATTTTTTCCGTGAATGTATTCACGGAGAGTACAAAGAGACTGCGAAGAGATTATACTACAAAAAATATTTCATTTTTTAATTCTCATTTTCCACAAATATTTCTGTTTTCAACTCCATTAAAATTTTGGTAATCGCACACATTTCACAACCATCCTTTGGATTATTGTGTTCACATATTTCGATACCGCATTCTTTACATGAAGATAGTCTACGACCATGTTGACAATATCCTCTGCCACATAATTTACATTGATATTTTCTGCGATTATGTTGGCAATATCCGACTCCGCAGTCTCTACATTGACTTTTCCTGCGATTGTGTTCGCAATGTCCTTTTCCGCACTCTTTACATTGATGTTTTATTTCGCCATGTTGACAATATCCCGTACCGCAGTCCTTACATTGGCCTTTCCTGCGATTGTGTTGGCAATATCCTGTTCCACAATCTTTACATCGATATTTTCCTCTACCGTGCTCACATTTAGGTTTGGTTATTTTCTTTTTAGGCTTGTCCATTTTCTTTGTGGTAGTAGTATTCATTTTTTTCGCAAATATACAAAAAATAATATTTCATTTTTTCTAAATCAATCCATCCAATTCCGATAATATTTCGCATTGAACACAATTATCATTACTTTCGATGCCGTGATGACAATATTTCGCGGTACATATCCCGCATTGGTTTTTGTTAGTTCCATGTATGCATTGAACACATTCCCAACATTTATATTTTCCTCGACCATGTATACATCTAGTTGTTCCACAATGTTTACAATAATCTTTATTACGGTTGTGTATACATGTTCCACACATCTCGCATAACATCACATACGTGCCATGTCTACATAATTTATTCTTACATTCCTCGCATGCGTTCTTAAGGTTATTATGTTCACAATAGCCTACTCCACATTCTTTACATTTACTTTTTTCTCTATTGTGCCGGCAATATCCTGTCCCGCAATCTTTACAATGATGTTTATCGCGATCATGCTGGCAATATCCAACACCACATTCTCGACATCGATTTGACGGATTATTATGCTGACAAAGACCTGTTCCACATTTTGCACAATTATTTTTTCTATTACCGTGATGACAGAGAAGCGGATTACACTCTTTACATCTGCTTTTGGGTCTATTATGTGGACAATATCCTACTCTGCAATCCCGGCAGTAATATTTTCCTCTACCGTGCTCGCATTTAGGTTTGGTTATTTTCTTTTTAGGTTTGTCCATTTTCTTCGTAATTTCTTTGCAGTCTCTTTGTACTAGTACAAAGAATATTAGTGAAGAAAGTATATACAAAAAACGCTATCATTTTTTCAATTTAGTATATATTTAATAGTCATTTTCTTGCAATTTCTGCAAGAACTTTTTCTTCTTCCATGAAAGCAAAACCCCCTGCCACATAATTTACATCGACGTTTCCAATGATTGTGCATACATATCCCGGTACCACATTCTTTGCAATGATATTTATCCCTCCCATGTTGACAATAACCTGTCCTACATTCTCTGCAATGATATTTATCTTTGCCATGTTGACAATGGCCAGTTCCACAATCTCTACAACGTTGTTTTTGTTTGCCGTGCTCACAATAACCTGCACCACAATCTTTACAACAATATTTATTTCTACCATGTTTACATCTAGGATCTTTCTTCCTTAGTTTGTAAATCTTTTTTGCGCGCGTATCCATGTAGTCTTCACTAATTTTCTTTGTATTTTTCACTAATTTTCTTTATACTGGTACAAAGAAGCTGTAAAGAAATTATAAAAAACAATTTTTGCTTCTGTTCTCAAAAAAATGAATTACTTTGTGAATATATTCACAAAACTACGGAAACTACGGAAACTACGGAAACAATATCCGCAAAACTACCAAAAGGATGAATATGATTAGAGGCTATCAAGGCGCATTGGTACTTTCTTTCGCCATATCATTAGTAGGATTTTGTTCCTTCCTATACATACATATTAAGGGAATAGTTTCTTTGTCAATAGTGATAATTATGGCACTAATTATAATTATCTCGATATCGTATGCGGACCTACTCTTTGCCCATAAATAATCTATCTACACATCCTATGCAATATGAACAATAATCTCCTTCGGGGAGGTAATCTTCATTATTTTCATTGAAGCGATTGTGATTTATATTACAAAATTCAACATTACAATCTCTCAATGAGCAAAAAGCGCATAATTTAGTATTTTTTGTGAATTCGTCAACTACCTCTTTGTAAAAATCATTCATTGGTCGAAGTTCGGTCCCGGCTACCTCTAAAGGCGCTAACTTAAAATTTGTAATAGTTTTCGCGAAACAGTATTCCCCAAAGAGAACATTCATATCTGTTGCCATTTTGATGCAGGAACTTGCGTCGATATCACCAGAATGTGCAACCAACAACTTACCCTTGTCTAATTCATATTTTAATGAATCTTGATCTATGATACTATTACCCAATGTGTATATTGTTAGTTTAGGAATATTATCATCATCTGGCCTGTACTCAGAAGGTAAATATTTTACTATTTGCCAATCGTCCGGAAGCACATATTTTCTAGATAGCTTATATATTTCCTCGATTAACGGGAAAGCTTCTATATTCCCCATTGATGTTAACGCCATCCAGTATCTCTCAAATACTATCCGGTATTTAGACATATTTTCTCTATCCAATTTTTGCCCATATTTCTTGAAATTTTCATATATTCTATTATCCAGTAATTCGTTGCGTACCTTTAGTTGCAAATGATTAATCTTAAATATAAACGTACACTTGTGATGATCTTGGAAATGGGAGTTTATTTCGGTAAATAAATCCGACATCTTCATATATATCACGCCGGAAGGGCTTAATAGAATGGAATATATCTTCCAATCTGTGTATTCAGCAGATTTTTCCCTGATCACCGGGAAATCTTTTTCATACAGATCTTTCAAGTTTAAGTCTTTCATCATTTTTGATGTGTATTTCAAAAATTTACGTATGCTTTTTTGTACGACGGCCGATCCAATAACATCGTTGATATTAGGGTTGGGCCTATTAGCCACCTTCCATAGTTTTTGTAATAACTCAGGCTCCATATTTATTATATAATATTTATTATATAATGGCATTATTTATATAATATTCAAAAAAATAAGATGCATGCATTATAATGATAATTTTTTTCTATTCTTTTTGACGTTCAATTTAACCTTGAAAAGCACGAATACAGGTGTCTGTAACGATTCATTCTCTAGCGCTATTTCGGGAGTTCTACTCACAATATATTGAGCAGCGACTAATATTATTCGGGTGGAATCGGCATCTTTTTCCGCCAATAATTCTAAAACACGTTCCCTGTTTTGTATCATAATATGTTTCTTTTGTGGATCATCTATAAACTCTATTATGCTATTATTATCGGTAAGAGAATTTATAGGATATGGATTTTCTCCTGTCCAGAACGGACAATTAACTAATTTTCTTTCCTTGATGAGTTTTCCTCTTTCATCAAACAATAAACAAACCCTTGCTAAATCTACTTGTAATATATCGTGTTTGTATTCCTTATGGATATTATATATCCATTGCCAAACTTTCAAAAACCATGGTAAATTATGATCACCGCTCGCTTTAATGTAAATATCTTTATGTATATCCCATTCCGAAATGAGATCACTCATGTTTTCTATTGTGTTGGTGGAGGACTTTCAATTTTACTTTTTGATATATATTGTAGGCCGAAATAAGCAACTATTATTATCAATATGAAGAATAATATATAATATATATAACTCCCGAATCCACTAAATAAACTTCCAAAACTAAATGCTGTATTACTAGCATTGCCAGTTTGAGAGGTATCCGATGTAATACCTTGAGCTACTTTATTATTATTTAACGCATTCATCATGCAACTCTGAAATATGTTTACGCCTTGTGAATCGAATACTCCTATCTGAACACCTCCATATTGTATGTTCTGATTGGCAATAGTACTGGCTACGCAATTTTGTACGAAACTAGTAGATATTTTTGTTTTCAGGTAGTTTTGAATCGATTGATTAGCAGTGCTACTAGCATTTCCTCCAAATATAGTACCGTTGTTGGCTGATAAATTTTGTATAATATTTTGAGCCATTTTAGCTAACATCTGGTTGTCTATTACTACTTTTTGTAAACAAGACACCGAAACAGACACATTTTGCTTCGCACCCGAAAATAACCCGAATCCGGTATGTGTAATTTGTTGGTTTGCATTAACTGAAGAATTACAATTTTGTGTAGAAGAAATTATTGCTTCTATGATAGAATTGTTTACGATATCTATGTTACTTTCTGTTTTAGACTCACCTCCACCCATTTTTGCGGTTTATATTTACGGAAAATATTATACGCGAAATATATTATATTAGAAATATTTGTTATAATATAACATATACATGGGGCTACTAAGTATAAATAAATATACGGCGTTATTGATCGTATTAATAATATTGATCATAGGATATTATTTTGTCGGTCGAGGTGCGAAAAATACCAAAAAGAGCAAGAAAAAAACTAAACGTACCAAGCGTACTAAAAGAAGAAAAATAAAGAGAGATGACTCCCAAGAAGATGAAGAATCTTCCGATGAAGAAGAGTCAGAAGATAGAGATACTCAAGATGACGCAGAAGAACTGTATAATTTAATACACGAGGCTCTATGTAAAGATATACAACATGATGAATTTGAAGAAATAGTTGGGGATTTAGCTGGACCGATGGTATTTATTCAATTGAAACAATTGTATAACCAATGCATAGAAAAAAATCTAGATCCTATGCGAACTATTACAGTACATGATTACACAAGAATATTAAAAGAATCGGACAACGAATAAAAGAAAAATATTTTTATTTTTTATTTTTAAATTCTCTATCTTATAATACCTAACAAAAATGGAATACACTAGAGTATTTTTGATTTTAATCATATTAGTTATAGTTATAGGATGTTTAATGTTTTACCGCGATAAAGCTGAAACATCTGAGCAGAATGTAAAAGAAATGACCGCGGAGCGACAAATGAGTGTAGAGGAGCTGGGAGAACCACAGAACCCATAGCCTAGGAGAGTAACGCATAAATCAATATATAAAAATTTGAAATATATTTTTTATTACACAATGGCTACTCAAAAAAACACTATATTGGCTGGTCTTATTAAAGATCCTATACTGGCGAACATAAGGCCGGGATGGAGGTCTATCTTATTCAGTGAAAAAATTAAGCCAATCCTGAACAAATGTTTCCATAATTTAGAGAATTTCTTAAAAGAAAAAGGCGTAGCTAAACATCATGTTGAAAAAAATGGTCTCAAGAGGTATATACGACCCGACGCCGCAAATATATTCGAATCGATGAAGTACTTCGATCCGCAAAATATAAGAGTCATAATTATTGGTCAAGATCCCTATACAGGAATAGATCAAGCTACTGGTTTAAGTTTCTCGGTACCAAAAGACTGCAGTATTCCACCTTCTCTTAAAAAAATATATAAATGTCTCAGACATCATAAATTAATAGGCACGCGTCCTACTCATGGAAATCTTGTAAATTGGGCTAGACAAGGTGTTTTATTATTAAATACTTATCTGACAAGGTCGCCCAATATTATTTCTAGCGAAGACGGAGGTGTTCATGTGGAAGGGAATGGAGGTTCCACAAAATCTAATATGCATAAATTTTGGGGAGAATTCACCAATGCTCTATTAGCATATATAACAGATGACTTTATGAAAACTCAACTCAATCACAATAACCATAAATTATGGGTGTTCTTATGGGGCGGGCATGCCCAAGCTGTGGCGAGTGTTATCAATACGCGCGATCTACCCGATGGTCATGAAGTAACAGTTTGTGAGTGGGGACATCCTTCTAAATTAAATAAACATAACAAGCGAGGAGATCCTGAAAATTTCAAACATTGTGATCATTTTAGTCAAGTAAAAAGCATAAATTGGGATCCTGATGCTGAAATTCAGGAACCCAGATTACTATATGATCAATTTTACGAAAAAAAGAAGAATGGATTTCAATTAGATTTATCTTACTTATCTCAGAGATATTTTGAAAATCCCAGGTTGATATATAATGATGGATGTAAATCTGAAGAAGATATGCTAATAAAGAAGTTTCTCTTGGATAAAAAATCTGTTGTGAAAGAAGTTAAACCTCAAGCTACACACGTAGTAGCCGCGATAGATGGTGGGTGTGTCGGAAACGAAATCAAGGAAATGGGACGTCAAAAAGCCAGCTACGGTGTATATTTCCCTAAAACGTTCAATTCTAATAATAATTTGGAGAACTTAGCAGGGCTTAAATTGTATGGATTAGTTCCCTTGACTATGATGAAATCTGATAAAAGCGGAGTAATAGAATACATCGGAGCACAAACCAAAAAAACTAACGGGCGTGGCGAACTATTAGCAGCTATACATGCTATTAGAAAAATAATTAATGTTCTGAACGAAACTGGTCCAAAGCCTGTAATATTGATAGGAGATGCCAAATATGTTATATACATGATCAATGAAGATATATGGAAATGGCTGTCCAAAGATCCAGCTTTGAAAAATGTAAATAAAAATAGGGATTTAGTAATCATACTATGTAAAACTTTAATAACCCTGTCTAAGTTAGTTCCAAATTTCACTGATGGCAAATTCGCAGGCAAAAAAGCCTGGGATATATTAATACATCCTGATGCGCATAGTTCCAGAAAATGCGACCCTCCTGTTCATTTAGATTGGGGCGGTTTAACGGTGCTCAAAATTGGATCACATCTACAAGGTGCTAAAATTCCGATGAAAGGTTCGCTAGAGTATGAATTATATGAGTGTAATGAGATGGCGGACGGTCTTTGTAAGAAGGCGATCATTGATATTGTGGAAGATCATATAGAACCAGTTGAATTACATTTGTAGATACACTAGCGTATCTTTCTTTTTTTTAATGAGTTCATTAACAAAATTGAAAAAATATTTTATAAATATTTGTGAGGAATAGTTTCAAATGGAAAGAAAATCGTGGATTAAGGTTGTGAGACCATACGACCTAGAACCAACTAATAGTCAGGGTACTTACAAAAAGAAACTTTTCATTACCAACAAATATGAAAAAATAGATCATGTTCCCAGAGTGTCTCTACCGCCTTTACCTCATCAAAAGGTAACTGTAAAAGCTATGATAGACATAGAAGAAGTACAATATTGTACAGTAGACTTAGCAGTTGATAATCCTCCAGGAGATAAAGTTATTGCCGAAACCAGAGCTGCCGTACTTAGCGAACATCCAGGAAGTGGTAAAACAATAGAAATATTGATGTTAATAGCGCATAAGAAGATTCCTAACAAAAAATCGGAAATAACTACAGTGCCGATGCCAAGAAGCAGAGATATAATCAGGAATCGTTTCGAGACAAGGGAAAAATATGGCAATAACGGTTTCATGACAGAGTTTCGTAAAACCTACAACAAAATTTACCCGCAAACATTTATATTTGTTGGTAAAAGTGTTCTTGGTCAGTGGATGGAGGCGATTCAAGAATTTACTGATTTTAAAGTATTCATGATAGATAATATATTTGCGTTGAGAGAATTCCATTCTATGTGTTTTGGCAAAAATAAATCCAAATTATCAGAGTATGAAATAATATTGATTAAAAATGGCAATATTTCTGGCAAATTCGATGTTCCAGAATTAGTAGGGACCCCGCTAGAACATACTAAATCCAAAGCAATATTAAGTGTATTCGGAGAATTATTTAAGAATGTTTGTATAGCGAGAGTTGTGTTGGATGATTTTGATTATTTGAATATTCCTACTACAGCAAAGGTAATACCTGCTCTATTTACGTGGTTAGTATCTGCTACTAAAAAGATACCACCTGCAAAACGTAATATTGATCATTATCATAGTATTACAGAATATTTAGAGTCTTACAGACCATCTTATACAAGTATATGGAACAATCGAGAATTATTCACATTCTTTAATCTAGGATGTAAAGATTCATTCATAGATAAGAGTACTAGAGCATCTAAAGTGCGATTTTACGTATATATATTTCATAATCCTAATGATAACTATATTAGTTTATTAGGTGCTATGGATACATCAGAAACTAATGCTGTTATGGAAATGTTAAATGGCGACGCTATTAACGAAGCTGCGGAAGCTACAGGTATTAAAACTAATTCCGTTGCAGATATTTTCGAAAAAATATTAGACAACAAATGGGAAATATATAAGCGTGCTATCTCGATATTGAAATATGCATCGGGAGTGAGAAACATAATAGATAATTTACCTGCATTATCCGACCCTAAAAAATCTATTAGCACAGCTAATATGGATGCTTTCAAAAAAAATCTGAAGAAGCCGGGTCCTATATCTCATGTCAAGAAAAGCATAAAGTATAAGCAAACAAGTATCAGTGCTGCGATAGTAGATGTAGAAGAAGAATACGCTTCTATAAAAGAGAAAAATGGTTTAGCTATTCAAAGAGTAAAAGACAATTTGAAACAAGGAGATTGTCCTATAACTTGCGAGCCATTATCGGAAGTACAAAGCATAGTTATTATGAAATGTTGCGGAGTAGTTATTTCAAGTGAAGTAATGTCTTGGACATTAAAAATGAAAACTACGTCGGCCAGCGATGTAAGAGGTATGTGTCCGAATTGTAGGGCTGATATCAGTATACGAGATCTAATTTTCGTAGACAAAGATAAAGTTGATTTTGAGGACATCTCTGACGAAAATGCCGTAGAAATAGAAGAAGAGGAAGAAGAAAAGGAAGAAGAAAAAGAAAAAGAACCAGAAGATGAACCGGAAGAAATGAATAAGTACAATTGTATCATTAATATTATCAAGGGCGTTCATATACAAGAAAAAGAAATGAGGAATGATATTAGCATTCCAAATTTATTAATTGGAGACGAAGACAAAGGAGAAGCCCCTCCTGAATCGACTAAAGTCCTAATATTTGCTAATTTCAAAGAAACTATGCAGCTAATAGAAAAGAAGCTGATAAAAAATTTAATACCGTACCTTAAAATACAAGGGACTCCAAATCAGATAAAAGACGCAGTCAGTAGATACAACTTACCCAATGAAGACGAAGAATCGATAAATGTTTTGCTAATTAATGGGCCGAGATTAGTTGCAGGGCTAAACTTACAAGCCACTACTGATCTAATATTCGCTGCTAAGGTAATGGACCCGAATGTAGAAAGCCAAATAGGAGGTAGAATTTGCAGAATAGGTCGCTCGTACAACGCGAGAATTCACTATGTTCTATATAAGAATGAATACGCTTATATGTTTGGTTCTGGAAATAAAAGACCCTGGGAAATGTAAACATTCTCTTAATTTTTTTTACTGATAAAAATATCATTTATAAAAATACTGCGTTGCTAACATAACGTTTGAGACATGATACTGGGAAACAATATGAAAATTAAAACCAATCTCGCCGGAGAAGTCAAAAGATTACGCAAAAAATTAAAGAGCTGAATGTAGAAATTAACTTTTTACGTTCTAGCTGCGGCCAAGACTGGAAAGAACCCAACGTTTTCGGTGATATATATAG
>Ga0209990_10000844_pt1 | contig 28622 bp, 23 predicted proteins | sample NOAtaG_6_FD_187304 | JGI IMG/M metagenome (GOLD analysis project Ga0209990, IMG submission 187304) | Freshwater lake microbial communities from Lake Erie, under a cyanobacterial bloom - NOAA_Erie_Diel5S_2200h metaG (SPAdes) (version 2) | ecosystem: Environmental > Aquatic > Freshwater > Lake ...
ACAAGATCGAACTCAAGGGCGAATCGTTACGAAAGCAGAAATCAAAAATAAATACCTAGATTTATAACGCAAATCAGGGTGGCTCACTTTGCACCGGAATGGTGGCTCACTTTCACCGGAATAATCAGATTGTTATTGATGGTGGCATGGAAGCAGCATGGCGTGAAAAAGACTGGCCTGCTGTCTGGAACATTCCCGTGGATGAGTTCATGAGAAAGCTGACTTCCGTTGGGAAGTAAAACACTATTAATTTTGTACAGCTGTAAACGAAGAGCAAAAGCAAAGAATGAAAAGATTAATCTTCACATTTTTTATATTTTTCATAGGAGGAAAAGCAGTTGCTCAAAACGAAATCACGGTGGCAAAAAATTCATTTTTAAGAGAAGGTGTTGCATTTGCGGGCTTTAGTGGTGGTGCCAGTCTGCGTGAAAGTGAAAACGAAAATTTACTTTTGGTTACTATTCAGCAGCAATCCAAAAAGGGCTATAACCTTATTTTTGCTGGAGGCTACTTGTTGAAACCCGACTTAGCCGTGGGGGCTGGAATGCGTTTTGATCAATCCCGTATATCAAAAACGTTAGTTGACCCTGATGGTATAATTTCCGAAGTGCGGGTGGCTGGTTCTATTATCACCTCGTCAGTCTATGTGAAAAATTTTATACCTTTAACAACCAACAGGCGAATCAACCTTTACAATATAGCCGGAATCGCTTGGGTAGCCGATCGAAGTACATCCGAAAATTTTAGTCAGGGTGTGCTAACCCGAACGTATACGCGCAAGAACGCATTACAACTGGGTATAAGTCCGGGTATTCAGGTGTTTGTGGTAGATGGATTTGCTACCGAAGTGGGTGTAAACGTTGCAGGGTTATCAGCTACCCGAAAGGAAATTGCTGTCAATGGCGTAGACGATTCCAGTGTTGACACGCTTGACCTCGACTTGCGTGTGAACATCTTATCTCTTAACATAAGTTTCTATTACTACTTCCTAATCGGTAAATAATTTTGAAACCAGCATTACTATTCTCCGTTGCCATTATTCTACTTTCTAATTCTTGCGTTCAGGAAGATCACTTTGGCCTATCACCGGAAAAGAAAATTTTGTCCTTTATGCTCGAAGATCAGGTGGGCAACTCACAAATAAACCAAGACTCCCGTACTATTTCGGTTACAGTAAGTGCAGTAGCCAATGTTAATTCATTGAAGGCCATTGAGATTACTACCTCCACGTTCGCTAAAGTAAGTCCTGCGGTTGGCGAAGCTCAGGATTTTACATTACCAGTTGCTTATGCAGTCATTGCTGAAGATGGCTCTAGTGTGGAATATACCGTAACCGTCAAGCAAGAAGGATCCGAACCGCAACTGGATAATGCCTCTTTTGACACTTGGTTTACAACTCCGAAAGGTTATCAGGAACCTGGACTAGATGCCAATTCAATCTGGGCAACGGGAAATGCAGGAACTGTTACATTAAGAAATCCTAACGTAACACCACTTGCAATTAACGGAAGTGATTTTGCAGCGAAATTAATTACGTTAGACCTCGGTAATTTGGCTGGATCGATTGGACAGCGTATGGCGGCTGGTTCGTTATTCACGGGCAAATTTCAGTTGGACATTGCCAATCCTTTGAACTCGACAAAATTTGGAATTCCTTTTTCTGCCAGGCCAAAGAAGTTTTCCGTGAAGTATGCATATAGTCCAGGCACTCCATATCTCAATAAAAACGGACAAACACTTGCTAAAAACGATTCGTGCGATGTGTATCTGCTTCTTGAGAATCGTGAGGGTACGGAAGTGAAACGAATTGCAACCGGATGGTTCCGTTCAGGTGAAGAAAAGATTGATCAGTTTTATACAATCACCGTTGATTTAATGTACGGCACACTCGGTGCGAATGTGCCGGCCTACCAAAAACCCGTTAACGGTTTGTATGGCGCTTCAAATGAAAAAGTAACACATCTTACCGTTGTATTTTCATCCAGCTATAACGGGGCTTTGTTTGAAGGTGGAACCAATAGCACATTGGTAGTAAACGATTTAAAATTGATATATTAATAATTACGTATGAGCAAAGGAATAAAACCCGTAGATCCAAACGCATTTTTCTCAAATCGCTTTAAGGGCAAAGTACTATTCATCACCGGTGCAGCGCATGGAAGCATTGGTGGAGCGACTGCCATTCGTGCAGCAAAGGAAGGTGCCCGGGTATTTTGTGTGGACATTAAAGAAGAAGAACTTAATAAAACAGTTCAAGAGATAAACACTCACGGAGGAGAAGCCACAGCCTTCAAAGCCGATGTGCGCGATTCGCAAGCAGCAGAAGCTGCCGTAGCAGCATGTGTAAAGCAGTTTGGGGCAATTAACCTTGTATTGAATGCCGCTGGTGTAATGGATGGAAACGATCCTTCAAAAGCACAGGACTTTGATAAAACACAACACTTACTGCCTGCACCTATTCACACAGCCACGGACACGTATTGGCACAATGTTATGAATGCGAACATTAACGGTATGTTCTACTGCATGCGTGCGCAGCTGAAACGAATGATTGCACAAGATACCGGAGGTTCAATTGTGAATATTGGATCCATTGCTGGAATTATTGGGCTACCCGGAAACTCTGCCTATTCGGCAAGTAAACATGCTGTGACAGGCTTAACCCGAAATGCAGCCATCGATTATGCATCATTCGGCATTCGCGTGAACTCAGTAAACATGGCACAAACCGATACCCCAATGGTGTTTCGTGCGATGGAATTTGTAAAGTGGGCGATGAGTAAGGGTTTGGGCAATGGCATGGCCAGTTTTAAGTCAGCCAGTTTGCTGGCCGCCAATGAGCCCGATAACCGGGGGGCAACTCCCTGGGAGCAAGCAGCCATCATTTTATTTTTGCTATCTGACGATGCCAGTAATATTACGGGTGCCTGTTATGCTACCGATGGGGGATGGACTGCATTCTGATTTGAACTTGTCAAAATAGTAAATCGGTTTTTTAGTGTGCCCGCCACAAATGCACCAAAACAAGACAATAACCTGGTAATGAAAAAGCTACTCTACCTATCTTTATTGTTTTGCGTAGCAGCAAAATCATTTGCACAAATTAAAGCGGATTCATTAAAACTCGAACAACTCAGACGAGAATCCGGTGTAGACCCCACACGTATCCAATCCCGCGCAGGCTATTCATTGTTGATATTTGATCAAGAAGATGCAGCTGGACAAATCAATAATCGAATGTCGTTGAACGTTGGTGTAAACCGATGGAATTTCAGCATGAAGTATGAAGCCATTACACGTACTACGGGCGAACCCGGTAGTGGCTTTATTTCCGGCATGGGTGATATCAAGTTCTCGCTATTGAATGCTTTCTTTGTGAAGGGTAAGCACGCGCTGGCCGGAGGGGCTGAGTTTTCGGTACCTACCGGCAAGTTGGGGTTTGGCTCGCAATACTTTTCCGTGTCACCTTCGCTTACATACTCTTTTACAATCAACTCCAGTCTATTTCTCGCGGTGCAACCCCAATACACCTTTGACCTGATGAAAGATCCTGTCAACCCTTCACTCAGTGTAGTCACGGTACGTTCCTTTCTAGCCAAGTTTACCAGTAATGGCTACTTCTTTGTATTTGAGCCAAGACCTATATATGATTTAAATAGTGACAGATTTGAATTGATTCTCTCCCCCATTATAGGCAAAGCATTGGGTGCTGGCTTCAACCTGATTTTATTGGCTGAGGTTTCAACGAACGAAACCACAATTAAGACCCGGGGTAACCTGTATCAGTTTGGATTTAATAAAAACTTTTAACATTGGAATTAGAACATACTATCACAAAAAAACCGGTACCTCCCGCTCAATTTACCAGCGCTCGGCTTGCGCTTTCCGATGATGACAATCCCGATGAGATCAACGGTACATGCTATTGCAACCGAAGTAGCCTGTGGTATTACCGGGTGCTCGAAAGATGAACCTGTTTCACCCTCCGAAACAATAGACAACGTACATTTCGTAAGCAGAACGTCCGGCACCTTCCTCAATAGACCGTCTTCCATTATCAAGCTTGAGTTGCGCGCAAGCGACCTCGAGTCAGGCCGCTCGGTGGAAGTGCGGGTGATGAATCCCTCCGTAGAATCAAAAGGAGCCTGGGTGCTAACTTCCGGAGGACACGGAATCAGCTTCTATGGCATTGGCAGTGAAACCAACACAACCTTAAACTATGCCCCAAGCCCGGGACTTGAAACGTTTGAGGTGAGGTGGTTGGGTGATAGAGGTTGGGGAACTGGCATTGCCGGTGCAGGGTATCCGAAAGCGGTGCGGGCTTATGCATCTATTGTGCAGTACCTCAAAGAAAAAGAGATCACCAACCTCACATTGATCATTGCGCACGCAGGAAGTGGCGGATCGTTTCAAATTGTTTACAGTTTAACCCGCTTCGGGCTCGAAAAATACATCAACTATGCCATCTTGGTTGCTGGGCCACCAACTGCGGATTTGCGGCAAGCCATTTTTGGCGACAAGACCCTGAATTCGTATTAGATGCTCTCGACCAGTCTTCGCTGCTATCGACCGTAACGCGCCCCGATTTGAGTTATACAGCCAGCTTGCTTTTTGTAAACACCGATGACGTACCAAATGCAGACGGCCAAGGTCTTTTATACTTCGATGCCGTACAAAGCCAAAAAGAATGGCACTTTCTCGCATCTGAAACTTCTCACGATGTTGCCGGTATACCTGCCGGTGCAGCCAAAATAAGAGCGTTGCTGCAATCTTTACTGTGATCTGGAATGCCAGGCGAAAGCGCATATTGGGCTCAACAACACGAAAGGTAATCGGGTTGAGTGCAGAGTGGAACGGCTAAAGCCTTTTTCATTCATATGGAGCTAAAAAATCCGGCACAAACAATAATGACAGCAGAGGCTCTCTTAAGTACGTTTCGTGCTGGCAAACAAACTGAAGCCATCTGCCGGTTTTTGTTATGCCTACAGCTTGCAGCGGTAATGCCGATACCGGATCAGAACTCCCCCCTGATGGTTGTGATTGATTTTTAGTCTGCCCTGGTGTCGAGTTTGGGATAATGATTATTTCGGGCTTTGCATTTCCACCAGAACGATTACCTTCACCTGATGAAAACATGCTGGATTACCTGCGTCCTGTTTTGTCCAATGGCCTTTTCGCAAACCATGAGTGATGAAGAAATCATTCGCCAGGCGCGGCAAGCTTCCAATGAAGGCATTGCCCGCAAAGATGTGGATGCCGTTGCCGCTTTCTGGTGGGAGGACTATGTCGTGATCACCGGGAGGGGCCATGTAGCCGCGGGCAGGGAAGCAAACGCTGCGGAATGGCGAAAAATGTTAGCGGAAGCTCCGTTAACCCGGTTTGAGCGAACTCCCTCCGAGATCATCATCAGCCGGAACAACCCCGAGCTGGCCTGGGAAAGCGGGCAATGGAAAGGGTTCAACACGTACAGCGCAGGCGGCCGCTACAGCGCCCAGTGGAAAAAGAAAAACGGGCAGTGGAAACTGCAGGCGGAGCTGTTCGTGGCGCTGGAGAAGTGATTGACTATTGTTATGATTAGACTCGAAGCTTTGAGCAATGATCATTTGCCGTGGACCGATCATAACATTTTTCAAGATGCTGAGAAAGTTGGGCAGTGCGCATTTAAAGCACCGGCTCTTTCGGTTGCGGCCGATCCGGGCGTAGCTGTTACTGCCCGAACGTTAATGGAAGAGAATGCCTCAGTGCAGGTGGCGCGAAAAAACAACTATGTATTTGCCGGCATAGTTACCAACCCCGAGGACGGGGAGGTTTGGGAATGGTTCTACCGGGGCTGAATTTCAAACGATGCAACTGTATTCTGAGCGGGCCTCGCGGGTAAGTACGCGGGTGACTCACTGCATGGTGAAATAATCGTGCCCAAAAAAAGAAAGAGTTAGCGAAGAATCCCCTTTTTGTGGAGCCGTGTTGAGAAAGGGGGATGCTTCGCTCCGCTCAGCATACGGCTGCGAATTTATGAAGGAGGGTGCCAAATGCCGAACCCGGAATCGCAGCGCGAAGGCGATTCGGTACAGCCCCTCCGCAACAACCTCTCGCTTTTCTTCGTTACCTTTAGCACCATGCACCCGGTGTTGCATCATCTTCGCGAACGCCTGGCCGCCTTCAGGCGCAGGTACTACTGGAACAACTTCCTGCGCGGAAGTTTGCTCACCCTTTCGTTGCTGCTCACCTACCTGGTGGTGGCGGCCTTGCTCGAATACAATCTTTGGATGGGCTCGGCCGCACGCCTCACGCTGTTGCTGCTGTTTTTTGCTACGGCCGCGTACTGCATTTATCGGTTTCTGCGCGCTCCGCTGGCGTTTTGGCTGGCCAAACGCGGCCTGGCCGATGAAGACAGTGCCCGCCTCATTGGCCGCCACTTCCCCAACGTGCGCGATCGCCTGGTAAACGTATTGCAATTGTCGGCCGTAGCGCCCAGCGCATTGGCCGAAGCCGGCATTGCACAAAAGTCGCAGGCGCTGCAGCATGTGCCCTTCGAAAATGCCGTGGATCTGCGCGAGAACGTGCGCTATCTAAAGTTTCTGCTGGTGCCGGTGGCGGCCATTCTGTTGTTGTCGCTGTTTAACTCCGCCATCTTCACCCAAAGCACCCAACGCATTGTGCAGTTCAACCGCGAGTTCAGCCCGGCCATGCCATTCCGGTTTGTGTTGCCGCAGCAACCCCTCGCTTTTGTTAACGAGGACTTCACCTTCGTGGTGAAGACGGAGGGCGAGGCGCTGCCGGCCGAGGTGTACATCAACAACGGCACGCTGAAGATGAAAATGGAAAACACCGGCACCGGCACCTTTCAATATGTGTTTGAAAAAGTCCAGGACGATTTGCGCTTTCAGCTCGAAGCCTCCGGCTTTTTCTCAGAACCTTACACCATTCCCGTCATCAGCCGGCCCGAACTGCTGCAACTGGGCATTACACTCGAGTATCCTGCCTACCTCAGGCGCAGCCCCGAGCAGCTGAATAACCCGGGCGCCCTGGAAGTGCCCGAGGGTACGCGCATCGGGTGGAAAGTAAAAACGGCTAATGCCCGCGAGGCCTTTATCGAGTTCCGCTCGGCACCGGGCCCGCAGGGCATGCAAACGACTGATAATCTGTTTTTTACATTCAACAAGGGGTTTCGCCAGCCCGATGAATACTCGCTGGTGCTGGAGAATGAACACAGCAAAAACCGCGACCGCATCACCTACCCCATCCAGGTGATTAAAGATCAACACCCCGAAATTGTGGTGGAGAACCTGCGCGACTCCGTACTGTATAAAGCCGTGATTTTGGGCGGCTCGCTGGCCGATGACTACGGGCTGACGGAACTGAAACTTCACTACCAGATTGCCCGCGGCCCCCAGGTGGTGCGGCAAGCCTCCGCCCCGATTGACTTGAAGGGCACGCAAAACACACAAAGCTTTTTCATCACCTGGCCGGTGGATTCGCTCCAACTGCAACCGGGCGATCAACTTAATTATTATCTGGAGGTATGGGACAACGATGGCGTGAATGGCCGCAAGTCTACGCGCTCGGCTTCGTATGTTTTTGCCATGCCGGGGCAGGAGGAGTTAAAGGCCGAAATCGCACGATCGGAAAATGCCGCAGAGAACAAATTGGACCGCAGCCTGCAGCAGGCGAAGTCGCTGCAGAAATCCATCGAAGAAGCGCAGCAGAAATTGCGCGGCAAGCAAACGCTGAGCTGGGAGGATAAACAAATGCTGGAAGACCTCGTGCAGCAGAAGCAAAAGCTGGACGACCTGATTGAGAAGCTGGTGGAGGAGAAGAAATCACTGAATGAAAAAAAGGATGCCTTTACCGAACAGAGCGAGCGCGTAAAAGAGAAGGCCGAACAGCTGCAAAAACTGATTGACGAGCTGAAGCAGGACGAGGAGATGCGCAAGCTGTTTGAAGAACTGGAGAAGATGTTGAAAGAAAATGCTTCGCCCAACGACATCCAGAAAATGCTGGAGAAGATGAACCGGCAGGAAATGAATCTGGAAAAGGAATTGGAGCGCGCCATGGAGTTGCTGAAGCAGGAGATGTTTGACTTCAAGCTGGACCAGGCCATTCAGCAGATCAAACAGCAAACCGAAGAACAAAAACAGTTGCTGGAAAAAACCAGCGAAGCCGCGGGCGAAAAGAAACCGGAGGGCGCAAAGGAGGGGAACAAACCAAAAGAGGGTGATGGCAAAAAAGGCGATGAACCGAAAGACAAAGGCGAACAAAAACCGGGCGACAACCCCACCGGTGAAAAAAACGACAAGCCTGAAAATGAAAAGCTGGCCGAGCAACAGCAAAAGCTGAAAAGTGACTTTGAAAAATTTGAGGAGACGCTGAAGGAGTTGGAGAAGATGGGCGAGGAGATCAGCGAACCCACCGACACCCCGGGCGAGCAGGACCGCGAACAGTTGAAACAGGAACAGAACGAAAGCGAGCAGCAGCTGAAAGAGAACAAGCCGCGCAAGTCCATGGACTCGCAGAAGAAAGCCATTGAAAAAATGCAGCAGATGCAACAGCAACTCGAGGGCATGCAGAACAGCATGGAAATGGAAATGAACATGGAGAATCTGGAATCCATGCGGCAGATCCTGCACGGGTTAATCAAATTGTCGTTCGACCAGGAGACGCTGATGAAAGACTTCAATGACGTGCAGCAGAGCGACCCGCGCTACATCGGGCTTTCGCAGCAGCAACTGAAGCTTCAGGATGATGCTAAAGTGCTGGAAGACAGCTTGTTAGCACTTGCTCAGCGCGATGTCATGATGGGGGCGGCCATCACCCGCGAGGTAACGGAACTCAATGGCCACATCGAAAAGGCCGTAGAGCAAATCAAAGAGCGGAGGAAGAGCAATGCCTCCGCTGAAATGCAATCTTCGATGACGAGCATTAACAACCTGGCGTTGATGCTCAACGATCACTTCGAGATGATGATGGACATGATGGCGAACGCGAAGCCGGGGAAAGGAAAAAAGAAACAAGGCCAACCCAGCCTTGGCCAAATGCAGCAGAAGCTGAATCAGCAAATTCAGGAATTACAGAAGGGCGGCAAGGGCGGGCGCGAGCTTTCGGAGGAGTTGGCGAAGTTGGCTGCCGAGCAGCAGCGGATACGCCAGGCTCTACAAGACATGCAGGAGAAGTTGGAGCAGCAAGGTGGCAAAGCTCCGGGTGGCGATTTGCCAGGCCAGATGGAACAAACCGAGATGGACTTAGTTAATAAGCAGATCACGGAGCAAACCATTCGCAGGCAGCAGGAAATTCTCACGCGACTGCTGGAAGCCGAGAAATCGATGCGTGAGCAAAACCAGGACGAAGAGCGGAAGGGCGAAACAGCAAAGGATTATGAAAAGCAGCTTCCGCGCTCGTTTGAGGAGTATTTACGTTTAAAGGAAAAAGAAGTAGAATTGCTGAAGACGATACCCCCGAAGTTTTACCCATTCTACAAGAACGAAGTGAACGACTATTTTAAGCGCATGGGCAACCCCCGGTAAGGCATGAACAAGATTCAGATTGAAATTCCCTCGCTCTTCGAGAACATTCGCATGATTGAGAGCTTTATTGACAATGCCAAAGAGCGCTTCCACCTCAATGACGATATCTACGGCAACATTATGATTGCAGTAACCGAGGCGGTCAACAACGCGATCAAACACGGCAATCAGAATAATCCGAAGTTGAATGTGGCGCTGTCGTTACTGCTTGAGAAAGACCTGATCAAATTCCGGGTAGAGGACGAAGGGAGGGGTTTTGACTATCATCACCTCCCTGACCCCACAGCACCCGAGAACCTGGAAAAACCGGGCGGCCGGGGCATCTTTCTGATGAAACACCTGTCGGACGAGGTGGAATTTCAGGAGAACGGGCGCGTGGTAGAGCTGAGCTTTTACATGAACTGATGGCCGTAGTTGAGTTCCTGTCAGCCGACCTCAATTTTAAACTCCCCGAAATCAAGAAAACCCGAGAGTGGCTGGGGGCTTGCGCCAAGCGCGAAAAGTGTACCCTGGAGCTGCTACAATACATCTTTTGCTCCGACCAGTACCTTTTGGCCATCAACCGCGATTATCTCAAACACGACACCCTTACCGACATCATCACATTTGATTATTCAAACGGGCGACACCTGGAGGGGGAGATCTACATCAGCCTCGAGCGGGTTAGGGAAAATGCCCGGCAATACGGGGTCCTGTTTTCAGAGGAGCTGCGCAGGGTTATGGTGCACGGTGTGTTACACCTGGCTGGCCATTCCGACAAGTCGGCCCGCGAAAAGGCCCAAATGCGCAAAAGAGAGGATGCCTGTCTATCTTTGTGGAAAAAATAGGTTCCACGTGGAACCCTTCAATTCCAGATTCAAGTCCCAAGTTCAAGATGTAGGAACCGGAGGCCTTGAAATTGAGGGTTTGGGTTAGGTTCCACGTGAAACATCAAAATCCATGTTTCCAGAGTACGATGTAATTGTGGTGGGGGCCGGCCATGCCGGTTGTGAGGCGGCTGCTGCAGCGGCCAATATGGGGTCGCGTGTTCTCTTGGTGACCATGAACATGCAGACGATCGGGCAAATGTCCTGCAACCCGGCCATGGGCGGGGTGGCAAAAGGCCAGATCGTAAGGGAAATCGATGCCTTGGGCGGCTATTCGGGACTGATCTCCGACCGCTCGATGATTCAGTTCCGCATGCTCAACCGCTCGAAAGGCCCGGCCATGTGGAGCCCGCGAACCCAAAACGACCGCCTTCGGTTTGCCGAGGAATGGCGTTTGGCGCTTGAGCGCACCCCCAATGTCGATTTCTGGCAGGAAATGGTCTCCGGACTAATCGTGAAGGATGGACGCGTAGCTGGGGTGAAAACCGCCATGGGACTGGAGATTAAGAGCAAAGCGGTCGTGCTAACCAATGGCACGTTCCTGAACGGCAAGATTCACATCGGAGAAAAGAACTTTGGCGGGGGCCGGACAGGGGAGAAGGCCGCCACCGGAATTACCGAGCAACTGATAAGCCTGGGTTTTGAATCAGGCCGAATGAAGACGGGGACACCCCCACGTGTAGATGGCCGAAGCCTCGACTATTCCAAAATGGAAGAACAACCGGGGGATGAAGAGCCTGGGAAGTTTTCCTACAAATCCGAAACGCAGCCCCTCGCCAAACAAATGAGCTGCTGGATTACCTACACCAATCCGGACGTACACAGCCAACTTTCGCGGGGCTTCGAACAGTCGCCCATGTTCAGCGGTCGCATCCAGGGACTCGGACCGCGATACTGCCCTTCCATCGAGGACAAAATCAACCGCTTCAGCGAGCGCGACCGACACCAGATTTTCGTTGAGCCGGAGGGCTGGAACACCATCGAAATCTATGTTAACGGCTTTTCCACATCCCTCCCGGAAGATGTTCAATATCAGGCACTTAGGCTTATTCCAGGCTTTGAAAACGTGCGAATGTTTCGCCCGGGCTATGCCATCGAATACGACTATTTCCCGCCAACGCAGTTAAAGCTGTCGTTGGAGACGCAACTCATTGAAAATCTGTACTTTGCAGGCCAAATCAACGGTACTACCGGCTATGAGGAGGCCGCATGTCAAGGCTTGATGGCCGGCATCAATGCCCATCTCAAAGTCAACGAAAAGGAAGCCCTGGTGCTCAAAAGGTCAGAAGCCTACATCGGAGTGTTGATTGACGACCTCGTGAACAAAGGCACCATTGAACCGTACCGCATGTTCACCTCACGGGCCGAGTATCGAATCCTGCTACGCCAGGACAATGCCGATCTGCGTCTCACGCCCATCGGCCATCGAATCGGTTTGGCCAAAAACGAACAGGTAAGCGCAGTGCACGACAAAACGGAGAACATCCGCAACCTCGCATTGGAACTGGCCAAAACAAAAGTGGATCCCGATCAGGTCAACGCCAGGCTCACCGAGCTCAGCTCAGCCAACATCCGCGAGAAAGTCTCCATCACCCATCTGCTGAAGCGGCCGGAAATTACACTCCGCGAAATCCGTCAACTGCACTCGTCACTCGCGCAGCTAATCGACAGTTACTCCGCAGACGTGGCCGAGCAAGTTGAGATCAGCGTGAAGTACGACACCTACATTGATCGCGAGCAAAAGATGGCGGAGAAAATCGAGAGCCTGGAGCATTACCGGATACGACCCGACTTTGACTACGACCGCGTGAAAGCGCTGTCGTCCGAAGCACGTGAAAAATTGAAAAAGATTCGGCCGGAAACCCTGGGCCAGGTGTCCCGCATCAGCGGTGTTTCACCAGCCGATGTTTCCGTACTTACTGTCTATCTTGGCAAGTAAATGACGGATACTTTTCGTTGTCCTGTTTGCCACAACAGCGCATGGCAGCCCTGGTTGATTTGCCGCGACTACACCACCTCGCAGGAAGACTTTCAACTTCAGCGCTGCGGTGTTTGTGGTCTTATCGCAACCCACCCCGCACCGCCCGAAAGCGAACTACCCCGCTATTACCAATCCGAAGACTATATCTCGCACACGGGCGGGTCGAAAAAACTGATGGATGTAGCTTATCGATGGGTGCGCGAACGCAACATTCGCTGGAAAGAAAAAACCCTTCGTCAGTTCAGCTCCGCTACCAGCCTGCTCGACTATGGCTGCGGCACCGGTGAGTTCATTGCTCATTGCCATCAAAGCGGGTGGCGTGTGCAGGGTGTAGAACCAAATGAAAAAGCCCGCATTGCGGCAACGCAACACGGAGTACCTGTCACGCCCGATCTCTCGCCCATCACGGACAGCTTCGCAGCCGTTTCGCTGTGGCACGTATTGGAACATGTACCGAACCCGGTGCAAACACTTGCTCACCTTGTAACTCGATTGGAGAAGGATGGCACAATTTTTATTGCGGTACCGAATTGCGCCAGTGCCGATGCCCAGCACTACGGTCCTTTCTGGGCCGGCTTTGATGTTCCCCGGCATCTCTGGCATTTTCAGCAACCCACCATGAAACAACTCCTGACCCAGGCCGGCCTCAAACTTCTGGCCACCGTCCCCATGAAGTGGGACGCCTATTACGTCTCAATGTTGAGTGAGAAATATAAGGACCGTAGCAAAGCCCCCCTCCGCGGATTCTGCCGTGGCCTTCAGTCGAACCAACGCGCAGCCGCCTCTGGCGAATACAGCAGCCTACTCTACATCGCAAAAAAATGAATGCTATTCGTCTTTTTCTGGTTGCTGTCTTGTGCTGGGCCTGCGCCAGCCAAACCCAGCCTACAGGTGGGCCGCGGGACAAGGCACCGCCAAAGCTGATCTCCTCTTCGCCCGCGCCCAATCAAAAAAAATTTAAGGGCACTTCGGTTGAATTAGCCTTTGATGAATACGTAAAACTGAAAGACCCCAAGGAAGAAATCCTGATCTCACCGTCCATAGGGAAAGATGTAAACTATGTGGCGCGAAAAAATAAAGTGATCATCACCCCAAAACGCCCATGGCTCGACAACACAACGTATAGTATCAGCTTTCGAGATGGCATTCAGGATATCACAGAGAGTAACCCGGCCGAAAATCTGCGCCTCGCCTTTAGCACCGGCAACACCATCGATTCCCTCCGCATATCCGGCAAGCTTAAGGACGCACTAAATCCCACCATCCCCGCAGGCTACACAGTAGCTGTCTACCTGACCGACACATTTAACATCTTCCGCCATACTCCGGAATATTTCACCCGCAGCTCGAAGAAGGGGACCTTCACTATCGAAAATCTAAAGCCAGGCAACTACTACCTATACGCATTTGAAGACCGAAACAAAAACCTGAAAGTTGACAGCCGGAATGAAGCGTTCGGATTTTTGCTACAACCCATCGCTGCCGGCACAAAACCGGATTCCATCACCATCTACCAGGTCCGCGTAGATTCAAGACCGCTAAAGGTAAATTCCATACGCCACTACCAGGATCGAAGCATTGTTCGGTTCTCACGCTATCTCCAGTCATACGGATTCAGTAAACCCGATACCTTACTCCATGGTTTTGGCGAACAAAGTGATGTGATTGAAATCTTTCACCGGCTGCCAACAACAGACAGCGTGCTCTTGAAGCTCACCGCCACGGATAGTGTCGCACAAACGTTGGACTCCACCTTCTACATTAAAGCTGGCAGAGCCAAATTCCCTACCACCACCGTTAAACTGGCAACCAAAGGGGTCTCCCTGCCCACAGAAACACGGGAACTGGTCATAATGATCACTTCAAACTCCATCATCAGAAGCCTCCGGCTGGATAGCCTCGGCATACAGCGGGACACAACCGTATTTCAACCGATTGGAGCCGACAACCTCGAACCATCAGACGATCACAAGACGATCACCATTCGAGCCAAACTGGATACCGCCTTTTTCAGAAAAAAAGCCCCGAAACCACAACTATACATCCCTGCAGGCTTCATTGAGACCGGTGACCGGGAAAGGAGCCAAAAACTCTTACTCCCCATAGAACCACTCACCCCGGACGCAACCGGAACACTAATGGTTGAAATCAAAACGAAGGAAAAAAATTTCATCATCGAACTCTTGTCCCCAGACGGCAAGGTGATTGAAACTCAGCGCAACGTTGCCCGCTACACCTTTCGCAACCTACCCGCGGGCGATTACCAACTTCGCGTCCTGGTAGATTCCAACGGAAACGGTCGCTGGGACCCCGGCAGCTTCATTAAACGCCAAACCACCGAGAGAGTCATGTACTACTACAACCTCAACGGGAAAACAACCTTCCCAATTCGAGCAGCATGGGAAGTGGGTCCTTTTGTTATCACTTTCTGAATCCATGTTGATAACTCTCCGAAAACCCACCCAACACTAACCAAATCAAAACTCACTATTAAAAATTTAAACACGATGTCTATAAGTCCCCTCTTATCTACAAACCAACCTTCCACAGTTAATCCAACCGAGCATACCCACAAATGCCACCATTTCGTTAATAACAACACCAAACTCCCAAACCCGCACAAAACAACGTATTTTTAATCCACAGAACTACCCACAAACTCCCAAAACAGACCGAAACAATCGGCTATCCACAAATGCACAGCGCTTATAACAATTACATAAATACATTAATTAATAATATAGTATTAGCTCTCCTGCTAATGTGGGTCACTGCACAATCGCTACACGCGCAAGACCAGACTGAAATAGCCCTTGCCAACAACTATTTACAAAACGGACAAAACGAAAAGGCGCTGGCGCTTTTTCAGGAGTTGGTAAAACAACCCGCTAACATCCCCCTTATCCACACGCCCTATTTGGAACTCTTGCTGGAGATGGGCAAGTATAAACAAGCGGAGGAGTATATTGATCGTCTAAACAAACGCGAGAACAACATTGCCTATCGCCTGGACATTGGCTATGTCTACTACCGTTCTGGTGATGCCGCGCGGGCCGATAAGTACTGGAGGCAGATCATTCAGCAAAATATTGGCGACACGTACCGGGCGCGCCAAATGGTAGATTATTTCACGGCCCATGCTCTGGTTGATTATGGTGTAGATGTATACCAGCAACTGCGCCAGAAAATGAACAACCCCCGTATGTTTGTGCTCGAGTTGGCCAATCTCTACCGGCTGCAGGGCAAGCGCGAAGAGATGGTAAATGAATACCTCAACTATGTCACCCAAACACCTTCGAATCTTAACTACATCAAAAACCTGCTGCAGATTTTGCTCACAAAACCCGAAGAATATGAAGCGCTGCAACGGGTGTTGATTGAACGCAGCCAGCGCAGTCCGGAGTCCGAGGTATTTCTGGATCTTTTGGTTTGGGTAAACCTGCAGGAGAAGAATTTCTCCGGAGCCTTTATACAGGCCCGTGCATACGACAGGCGATTTAAAAAAGAGCAATCGAAGACGCTTGAGATCGGCCAGATTGCCCTCAACAATCTTGACTTTACTAATGCAGAGAAAGCATTTGCTTTTGTTGCCCGCGAATACCCCGCGGGAGATCTTCACCTGCAAGGTCAACTGGGGCTTATCCGCACACAGGAAGCGCGGCTGAAACGCGCTTACCCGATCAACCGAGACTCCGTGCGATTACTCATTCGATCGTACCGCGGGTTTGCCCGGCAGTTCGATCCGCTGCCTGCCGCTTTGGAAGCCCGCCAAAGTCAAGCCCTTTTACACGGTTACTATCTGGATGAAAAGGATTCGGCTGTTGTCAAACTCCAACAGGTGATTGCGCACACGGCCACACCTCCGTTGTTGAAGGCGCGTTGCAAGATGGATCTGGGCGACATGTATTTGCTGAAAGATGAGCCTTGGGAGGCTACCTTGTTGTACTCGCAGGTCGAAAAATCGCAGCGCGAAACCACGCTGGGCTATGAGGCGAAACTAAAAAATGCCAAGCTCTCCTACTACAAAGGTGACTTCCGGCTGGCACAGGAGCACCTCGATATCCTGAAGGAAGCAACCACACGGGAGATTGCCAACGATGCCATGGAGTTAAGCTTGCGCATCAAAGAAAACTCCCTCACCGATACCACGGGCCAGGCGCTTAAGCTATACTCGGCCATTGAACTGTTGTTGTACCAGAACAAAAAGGACCAGGCACTGCAATGGCTACAGCAAATGGTGAAGAAAAGTAAAATTCAAATGAGCCTGGACGAAGCGATGAGCAAAAACTTCTGGCCACCCGCCACTCTTTCGCAGGAACAACTACAAGAACTTAAGCAGCGCGTAGAGCGCGAAGCGGCCAACGTGCGGGCCGGCAAGCCGGCTGATTCCGTTTGGGTGGAAATCACGACCGACTTTTTTCCGTTGCGCGATGATTTGTACTGGCTGGAGTCACGCGTCCGTGCGCAGCTGGGTCAGTTTGCGCAGGCCGCGGCTTTGTGTCAACAAGTGGTAGACGAATTCCCAGACGATGTACTGGCGGATGACGCATACTTCATGCTGGGTGAGTACTACGAGATCAGGCTGAACGACCGGGCTAAGGCGATGGATGTTTACCGCGATTTTCTCGACCGCTTTCCGGGAAGCGTCTACACCGCGGAGGCCCGCAAGCGATTCCGCCTGTTGCGGGGCGATTTTGAGGAGAAGAAAGTGAATTAAAAAAGGATCATATGCGCAAATTGATTGTATTACTCGCAGTTTTGCCGATGTTGTGTTCGGCACAGCCGGCTCAAAAGAATTTTATTGATCAGAATTATATCGAGGTGACGGGGCAGGCGGAAATGAAGGTGCTTCCAGATCTGATTTATCTCTCAATCCGTCTTGACGAACGTGATGCCAAAACGCGCGGACCACTTGAGCAAACCGAGCGAAAAATGATTGACAAGTTGAAAGAGATAGGTATTGATGTAGCTCGCGATTTAGCTGTGCGCGATCTGGCCAGTAACTTCCGATACTACCTCATGACCAAAGGCAGTGTTGACCTTTCCAAACAATATACCTTGATTGTACATAGTGGCAAACAAGCGATGCAGGCAATTGTAGAACTGGAAAAACTTGGGATATCTAACGTTGATCTTGATCGGATGGATCACACCAAGATACACGAATACCGTGAACAGGTTAAGATAGAGGCACTCAAGGCGGCTCATCAAAAGGCAAAAGCCATGGTCAACGCTATTCAGCAGAATATTGGTCGAGCTATTTATATCGAAGAGTTAAATGACTATAGCTTTCGAACCGCACAAGAAAATCGGGCGCTGCTTGCCAACACGGGAGCAGTTACACGAGGCATCGCGGATGCTGAGTCACCCGACTTTGATAGAATTTCGCTTGATTATCGTGTTTTAGTCCGGTTCGAATTAAAGTAGGGCCACCTGACCGGGCATTTCACAACGCTCTGATGAGTCGGTAGACCGCATCCAGTTTTTGTTTCTTCTGAATCAACAGTCGCTCTCGGGTGGGTGATGATAACCCAGGTGTTTCATAAGCCAGCGCGAGATCGTGCCAGTCTCCGATCTTATCTTCCAACTCGGCCACCACGGCCATGGAGAAAAGGAGATTCAACTGCGCACGAATGTATTCCGATACCTCTGCCCCATAGGCAATTTCTTTGAGCCGTTTACGGCTGCGATGCAGTTGGTCGGTAAACAAGTAAGGCGTGATGCATGTCCGCACGTGATTCTCGAGATCATGTACAAATGCGGCCTCGCCCGGAAAGGAAATCTTGGTCAGTCGTTTTTCTATCCGGGTGTAGTCGTGGTTGATTTTTTTTAAGGCGTGCACCAGTTGCCGTTGAAAATGCCGCACCATTCGCTTTTCGCGAACGTCCGGCTCGGCCATGTCCAGTGTGCCGGTGAGGCGGTATCGGTTCATCTGATGACCCCTGATGCGCCCCGCATCTTTAAAAATAACCAGGTAGTGGCGAAACAGATGACGATAATCACCCGATCCATAGTGTTTCACCAAATGCCGGATAAAGCGAATTCGCTTCAGCTGCACACGCAAATCGTGAAGCCAATCAGCCGTTGGTGTTTCCACAAAAGCCTGAGCCGTGCGCACCACTTCGTTGTGCACCTGCCGGTAGTACGTGATGAGGGCGGGTTGCAGCGAAGCCATTGGCTTTATTTTTCCGGCATCGCGATAGCTAAGATCACATACAGCAAGCCCCCGGTTCCAAGCATGAAGAAGGCCACCAGAAACAAGATGCGCATGACGGTGGGATCCATGTCAAAGTAGTTGGCGAGCCCGCTGCAAACGCCAAACAATTTTTTTTCGCCTTTTACCAAACGCTTAGCCATATCCAGATTTTTGGGTTGAACAAACCTAAGGAATTTTTGCAACGAGCTAATAAAGTCATGCCAGCTGACCATAAACGCGTACGCATTTTAGCTTTTCCGGAACGGTTACAAAATCCCTAATTTTGCGATAGGTAAAATAGACCGAACATCAACGCTTTGAAAGAACGATTAACATCAGAACAAATGCTCGAGATGCTTCGTACCCTGCAAACCCGGTTTGAGCAGAACTAACATCGTCATGCCGGCATCACGTGGGCCAAGGTTCAGGCACGGTTGGAGAAATCACCGGCTTACTGCTGGTCGCTGAATGAAATGGAAGATACCGGTGGGGAACCTGATGTTGTTGGACTGGATAAAAAGACGGGTGGGTATAATTTTTTCGATTGCTCCGCGGAGAGCCCGGCCGGGCGCAGAAGCGTATGTTACGACCGCGCGGGGCTGGAGTCGCGAAAGGAACATCAGCCCAAGACGAGTGCTGTAGACTAGACATGGCCAGCGCGATGGGCATTCAACTTCTTACGGAAGAGCAATACCGGTACCTGCAGTCACTGAGCCCCTGTGATGAGAAAACATACAGTTGGATAGAGACGCCCGCAGCAATCCGAAAACTGGCCGGGGCTCTTTTTGGCGATTATCGCTACGGCCAGGTATTTGTGTATCACAACGGGGTGCAGTCGTACTATGCCGCCAGGGGATTTCGGGGTTGCTTACGGGTGTAGGCCGCTACCCTTTGCGGGGCGGCAGCTCGAAAGCGGTTGCCTCATGCTCAAATTTACCTTTATGTGCCCCATCGCAAAAGGGCTTGTTAGCCGAGTGCCCGCAACGGCAAAGCGACACTACGGTGCGGCCCTGTAAGCCGTAGACGTTGCCTTGCATATCCACAATCTCAAAATCTCCTTCCACTTTTACGGAACCGTTGCTGTTAACGGTCAGTTTGGTTTTGTTCATATCATTACCTTTGACCATCTAACCACAAACCGCCAACAAGGTTTAAACCCCTCCATGAAAACCCGTCAAACCATATTTGGACTAGTTCTATTGCTATTGCTGGCAAAATGCAATTCGCCTGTGCAACAAGCTGAAATGCCAAAGTCGACACGCTATGAAGACCTCGTCAAGTTGTTTAAAGAATGGCGCGAGTTTCAGCGACCGGAGGTCAAGAACGGTGTGCCGGACTACTCCACGGCTGCCATGAAGAAGCAACACGAGGCGCTCAAATCCTGGCAGCAGCGCCTGAACAACTTCGATACCACCGGCTGGCCGGTATCCCATCAGGTGGATTGGCACATTGTGCGTGCCGAAATGAATGGTCTTGATTTTGACCATCGCGTCATGCGCCCCTGGGAGCGCGACCCGGCTTTTTATAAAACGCTTTGGATGGATCGAAGCGATGTGCCTGCCCATGAAGGCCCAGCCCATGCCGCCATCATCGACCTGTGGAAATATCCATTTCCGCTATCAACCGAGAACAAGGAAAAGTTGCTGAATCAGTTCCGCGCCATTGCACCGTTGAATGAACAGGCCAAAGTGAACCTCACGGGCAATGCCAAAGACTTGTGGATTGCCGGCATACGCGACATCAAAACACAAAGCCGCGATCTGGAAGGCAAGCTCTCCTTGCCGGGCATCAGCGATCAGGCTGACCTTGTGGCGGTGATTAAAGAAGCCATTCAATCTACCGATGATTTGGCCACGTGGTTGGAGCAGCAGTCAACCTCAAAGACCGGCCCCTCCGGAATCGGAAAAGAAAACTACACCTGGTACCAGAAGAATGTGCACCTCGTGCCGCTCACCTGGGAGGATGAAGTTTTATTGCTGAAGCGTGAGTTGGCCCGCGCGTGGAACGGCCTCAAATTGGAGGAACACAACAACCGGCATTTACCCGAGTTAAAACCGGCCGATACCCCCGAAGCCTTTGCTGCACTGGCGGAGCGCTCCGCGAAGAGTTTGCTTACTTTTTTGGAAAAGGACGAAATCGTAACCGTGAAAGATTATTTCGAGCCGGCTTTGCGCGCTCATCTCGGTGGCTTTGTACCGGCCGATAAACGTAACTTTTTTGTCATCGGCATGCACCACGACCCGCGCCCGCTGTATTCGCACTTCTACCATTGGTTTGAACTCGCCCGCATGGATATTGAGTCGCACGCCAGTGAAATCAGGCGCGAGCCGTTGCTTTACAACATTTTCGATTCGCGCAACGAAGGTACCGCGACCGCGGTGGAGGAAATGTTCATGCAGGCCGGCTTATACAATGATGATCCGCGCGTGCGCGAAATTGTATATATCATGGTTGCTCAGCGGGCAGCGCGTGGCCTGGGTTCGTTATATGCCCACGCCAACGAGATGACGATGGAGCAGGCGGGAAAAATTCATGCCGATTACACACCACGCGGCTGGATGAAAGTGGAGAAAGAACTTTTGATTTTTGAACAGCACTTGTATTTACGGCAGCCGGGCTATGGCACCAGTTACATTACCGGCAAGTATTTGCTGGAAAACACGCTGGCCGAATTTGCCCGCATGAAAGAAATGCAGCAGCAACCCTTTCGCGTGAAGGAGTTTTTTGATCAGCTCAATGCGGTGGGTTGCATTCCCATCACACTCGGACATTGGGAGCTGACGGGCGACAAAATGACCTTGTTGACAACCCTGCCGTAAACCGTTCTTGCCTGACGGATGGTTACCCGGGAGGAAACCAACCTTACGTTGCCGCACGGCCGTCAGGTTGTAGCCTGAATAATTACCGTGCAGTCCGTTTTTCGGCATTCGCGGGAAGAGATCTGGAGCCGAATCATGACCCCGGAAAGTCTGAAATTCATCTGCCGACCCAGGCTTTACTTTACGGCTGAAGCCGGGGACACAGTAAAAGAAAAATGGCAACAAGGAGATACCGCACAGCTAAAGGTATGGGGTTATGAATGTTTACCCTTTGGCAACCATAACATTCACCACGAGCGAGTCGATCCGCAACAGTTTGGAATCCAGTCGCGCGAAAAAGGCAGTCTCGTGCAGATCTGGCGTCATCGCATCACGATGCAGGAGACCGAGCCGGGACGAACCCGGTACACCGATCAGATGGTTATATATGCCGGGATGCTGACACGGCTGGTGGCGTGGTGGTCGATGGGTTTATACAAACACCGATAGCGCAGGTGGCTGAAGTTGCTGGCGCAGAACACCGAACCGGCATTTTTTCGCCCCCGGCCGACAAAGCGCTCTGAAATTTCCGTCACATCTTTAGCACACCGCGGAAACCCCTCGCGGCATAACTGATGATATCCGAATACATCGGCAATCTCTTTCTGGCTTTTCCTTGTCTTAATAGGCGGTCAATTACATACCTTTGCTCTTGACCCAGTTGTTTATCATTTGTCATCGCAACACAAGTTTTATTAACTTGGTCAATTGAAGGGAGGAAAAGTCCTCCTTTCTTTCAACCTCTTGTGTTGCACTTATTGGTTGAACTTAGAGTATATCTTACTCGCTAATCTGTTTAAAGCAACGTGTGGTTACTCAGGTACAGGGAAATGAAACAGAGGCAAACAATAGTCATTGGAGATTCTAAGCTGATTGTTTTGCTTTTGTTTTTACCTACAATTTGTTTGGCACAGCAAAGCGTAATATCTGCAAGAGAAAGCTTCAGATCAGACACCCATGCGCAGGGGCATTTTTATTTTAAAAATTTTTTTACTGAAGACGGCCTTCCGTTAGATGCTTTTGAATTCAGCTACATCGATCGAAGAGGGAACTTGTGGCTTGGTACCACAGGTGCAGGAGTAACCCGTTATGACGGAAAGCGGTTTCAAAACATAAGCACTTTGCATGGACTCGCCAATGATGTTGTTACTTCAATTTTTGAAGATCGGGACGGGAATTTCTGGTTTGGCACGTATGACGGCATTAGCCGTTATGATGGCAAATCGATTACCAACTTCGCTGAAAATGAGGGCTTGGAGTTTAAAACAGTCAAATCCATCTCGGAGGACAAAAATGGTCACCTTTGGTTTGGCACAGTCAACGGAGTGACCCACTACGATGGGCAGGGGTTTACGAATCCGGATTTAAATCACTCGCTTATCAGCCGAGAAATAAATGCATCCGTGGTTGATACAAAGGGCAATATCTGGTTTGGTTCCAGCAGTGGGTTGAGTCGATATGATGGAACTTCACTGATGAATTATGCAAAAGCGCAGGGCCTTGAAACGGACAAAATCATGGCCCTATTTGAGGATAACGAAGGTAACTTATGGATTGGTGGATACGAAGGCGGTGTTACCCGTTTTGACGGACTATCATTTAAAACATTCACGAAAAAAGATGGGCTTGCCCACAACAGTGTATGGTCGATTGCCCAAGATCACGAGGGTATCATGTGGTTTGCCACATCGAAGGGCCTGAGCAGCTACGATGGTTCTCGGTTTGCAAATTACACCACTGAGAATGGACTCCCAACAGATGAACTAGCCAGCTTATCGGTAGATCGTGACGGTAATTTGTGGATTGCCGCCTACAACGGTGGCGGGGTAAGTTTACTCTCCGGAAAAGAGACAACGAATTTCACCCCTTTGGATCAACCATTGCTAAGCCAAGTAAGAGCTATTGCGGAAGACAGAAGAACACGTGACTTGTGGATTGGTACCGAAGGCGGATTAGTCAGGTATGATGGTCGGTCATTTAAAAAATTTAGTCAAGACGATGGCCTGCCCTCCAACGTGATTCTGACCCTTACCAAGGGTCGCGATGATATTCTCTGGATTGGTACCCTCGATGGTGGTTTGTGTAAATTCGATGGAAAAAATTTTGTAACCGTTAGCGACAGAGATGGGTTGATCTCAAATGATATTGATGCAATCTATGAGGACAAAAAGGAGGCACTGTGGATAAGTTATACGGAACCCGGCCTGAGCCGATACGATGGCAAACGGATACATAATTTTTCAAGTGACTCGGGCTTACCCTGGGAGGAAGTGAGTTGTATAACCGAAGATGTCAGTGGAGATTTATGGGTGGGAACCAATGGAGGTGGAGTCAGTTGTCTCAAGGGCGAAAAATTCATTACCTACGCGGATGCCCAAGGGCTCCCCAGCAATAGTGTTCTTAGCATACTCGCTGATGGGTATGGTCATTTGTGGGTGGGTACACATCGGGGACTCAGCCGCTTTGACGGAAAAACCTTTCTTAACTTTTCTTTGGGTAAAGAATGGGGCAAAAACGTAATTCAGGAGTTGGCCTTTACGGCAAAAGGTGAGTTGGTTATGGGTACCAACGTTGGGCTTTTTGTACTTTCCAATTTGGTTTCGAAAACGGATCGTGGCAAGACGATTTCCGCTGACAACACCCTGTCGAACAAAGAACTGAGTGCGTACACACCCGTATTTGACCTATTCAATTCTTCGACAGGCTTCCAAATTGGTGCTATTTCTGGCGTAGGTGCAAATGCACTAATTGTGGGCCAGGACGGAGCAATTTGGGCAGCAACCCGTAACGTACAATCAGGTTTGGTACGCTTCGATCTTAACGCGGTACGAAAAAACGACCGTGAGCCTGAGGTGGCCATACAACACGTTAGTCCGGGAGAAGATTTTTTTTCATGGTACTCGCTACGGTCAAATAGCTCCGTGGATTCTGCCATCCGCGCTTACCAGGAGATTTTTTCCCACGGTGAAGTGCTACCGGATAAGGAGAGAACAGCACTTCAAAAAAGAATGAGCGGAGTCTCATTCACTGACATCACACCTTTCAATTCATTACCTGTTAATCTAACACTACCCTATGCACATAACCAGCTTAAATTCGAATTTAAAGTAGTAGGGATTGCTGCGAATAGCGAAATAAGCTATCAATATATTTTGGAAGGGGAAGAAAAAGAATGGAGTACATGGACTAATAACAACACGGCTACTTATAAAAATTTGCATGAAGGTAACTACACCTTTACTGTGCGTGCCCGCAATAAGCAAACGAATAGTGTTAGCCGTAACAATGTGAGTTTTTCGTTCTTGATTCTGCCGCCATGGTACAGAACCTGGTGGGCGTATGCCGGTTATCTGTTCATTTTTATCTTCAGCTTCGTTTTCGGCATCCTTTGGAATAGCAGACGACTCAGGGCGATAAATCTAAAGCTTGAAGCGGCAGTACAAAATCGAACAGAAGAGATTACCGCGCAAAACGAGGAGCTGGTGGCGCAGCAGGAGGAAATTTCGTCCCAGCGCGATCAGTTGGAAAAACAGAACCAAATACTCGAAGAATCCAAACGGGTTATCGCTCAGCACAACCAATATCTGGAGACAGCCGTTCGGCAGAGAACCCTCCAGCTGGCCAATAGCAACGAGGAGCTTAAGAAGCAGTTCCGTCAGCTTGAGCAGTTCAGCTTTATTGCCGCCCATAACCTGCGCGCACCCGTGGCCCGAATCCTCGGACTGGCAAACATCTTCAGCATCATGGGGCCAACCCACTCCGGCAACGTTGAGGTATTGGGCCGCATCGTTCAGTCCGCCCAAGACCTGGATACAATTGTTCAAGATCTTGGGACTATCGTTAACGCGCGGCCAGGCGCGGCTTTGCAGCGCGAGCCGATCGCCATCCCTGAACTGGTGACGAAAATTACCAGTCGTTTTGCCCGGGAAATTGAAGAGTACAATGTGTTTGTTGAAACCGATCTGCAAGTAGAGGAGCTCAACAGTGTTCCTGCTTACATCGACAGTATCCTCTCAAACCTTTTATCTAATTCCATCAGGTACCGGGCACTGGAGAGAAAAACCGTAATCAAGATTGCCGTTGTGCCGATGGATGGTGGAGTCACCATCAGGGTGGACGACAATGGCATCGGGTTCGATGCAACGAAATATGCCGACAAACTTTTCCAGCCGTTTCAGCGTTTTCATACGCATGTGGAAGGTAAAGGCCTTGGCATGTACCTGATCAAGACCCAGGTTGAAGCACTTGGAGGCCAGATTGAAGTCACCAGCGTGTTGGCCGAGGGGACTTCTGTACAGATCAGCCTTCCGAACACGAATTATTGATTTTGTTTATTACCATGTGCTTTGCCGATTTTTTAAGTTTAGATAAGCCACGCGGTGACGGTCGCTTTCAGGTCGCCCAAAAACAGAGCCACAGCGGAAAGAAAAACCAACCGGGAATACCCGGTTGGAACCTTGCCCATGGCCGGCTTATCAGTGACGTTTCAACATGGATAGGAAGGTAAGCGTCCGGTTTCCTCATTGTTCCGCATATCCGGACAAAAACATTTTGGAGCAACTTCGAAATAGTTCGTGCTCGTGTGGAGATGTGCTTCTATCTGGAAACCCCGATTGACCGAAGAAATTATGATGCACGATAAAATTGAAAATGTTGATCTTGAGCGGATAGCAGAGGTTTTGTACCGCAGGCACAGGTATGACTTTCGGGATTATGCTGTATCATCTTTCAGGCGGAGGGTGGTACGAATCATGCAGATCAGAAAACTTACCGTAGAAACACTAATAGAGAAGCTCACTCACTCTTCCCCCGCCTTCGCTCAGGAATTCCTCAATGAGATCACGGTAAACGTGACCGAGATGTTTCGTGATCCTGGCTTCTGGAACGTGATGCGGGAAGAGATATTTCCTGCCATCCCAAGGAATCAAAACCGTTTTAAAATATGGCACGCTGGTTGTTCCTCCGGAGAAGAGGTGCTGACCATGACAATTCTTTTAAAAGAGATGTGTATTTTAGATCACGTGCAGATTTCAGCTACTGATATTAACACGAGTACACTAAATCAAGCAAAAGCAGCTGTCTACCCTGTAAAGGCGGTACAGTTGAGTGAAGGAAACTACAAAAACTGTCAGGGTAGCCACTCACTGAAAAGCTATTACCGGGAGGAAAATGGATATGCAGCTTTCGATAGAGATCTGATAGCCCAAGTGAACTTTTTCCAGCACGATTTGGTCATGGGGGAAATATTCGATCAAGTAGATTTAATCGTGTGTCGTAATGTCATGATCTATTTCAATCAATCATTGCAAAATGATGTCCTCCGAAAACTCCATAAAGGTTTGAATAAATATGGCTATTTGGCTATGGGTTCAAAGGAGTCTTTGATCTGTTGCGGTTTCAGCAATCGCTTCATTCTTGTAAACCCTACTGAAAAGATCTATCAGAAAATAATCGACTAACGTTGGGGGATAACTCTTTTTTTGTTAACATCCTGACCAGCGGGCCGGATTTTTTTTATTCGGAGTAAAGAAAGGGGCGGTTACGGCACGCTTCGACCGGCTCAGCGTGACAAACATTTGACTCACTTCGGAAAAATCTTCGGATCCAAGCCAGGAATAATTTTCAGCGCGTTTTTGTAGTACAGCTTCTTCAAAATGTCATCGGGCAAGCCAATACCATACATGCGCCAAAAGGCATGGTAGCGTTTGTGGTACGGGAAATATTCGTCCTCGGTCTCCAGAACGCGGAAGTACGTCTCGTATTCATCCGGCTGCCAACTGTCCTTGCCAAACAAAATGCGATCCTGGTATTTCGTGAGAAACGCTTTCGCTGCGCGCGGCTGCCGTCCCAGTTCGGCAATCACCGCCCCAATTTCGCTGTACATGTTCGGCATCTCGTCCATCAGCGTGGCGAGTTTCTTCAAATCGCTGCCGTACCAGCCCAGGTGAGCATTGATGAAGATGGTTTTCTTATGCTTGCGAAACACGTTGTGCTGCTCGGCAATCAGGGTCTCCCATTTCACAGGGTCGGTGTCGTGCCTGCGGCCGGGGTGCAGTTTAAGTTCCAGCCACCGCTCATTCTTTTCGTCAATGGGTTGCCAGAACTGTTTCGGGTCGGCCGAGTGAATGAGCACCGGAATACCCAGCTCGCCACACTTGGCCCACACGGGATCAATGCGGGGATCATCAATGGGAATACGATTGCCATTCATATCTTTCATCATGCCCAGGCTTTTGTAAATCTTCAAACCTTTGGCGCCCGCCTTCACATCTTCTTCCAGTTGCCGGGCCGAGCGCGCACCCCAGTCCGCCTCGTGAATGCTGCGGAAGTCCACGTTGGTGAACACCACAAAACGCGCAGGGTAATTTTTCTGCACGTTGGCCATCGACTTCTCCAAATGTTCGCGGCTACCCATTCCGCGCCCGCTCAGGTTCACCATCACGGCCATGTTGAGTGCGTCCATCTTTTTCACCAACTCACCCAGGTCCATCGTGGGCATGCTGAACTGATGATTATGAATATCAATAAACGGAAATTTGGCGCGCGTCACGCGGTGCTCCTCCACCACCAGCGATGATGGCGGATCATACTGTTCAAAATCCATTTTCATCTCCAGCGGTTTTTCCTGGCCATAGGCCACACCCGCCAGTAACAACCCCAACAGCAGCGAATTTTTCATGATCATGATTTCGTAAGAAGACTCAAAAGTCGGGCCCCGGGTCACACCAAATTGTTAAATCTTGGCAAACGGCATTAAACCCTGACCAGCGCGAAGACTCTAACCGGTTAAACGAGCCAAACAACGTTATGAAGAAGTTGATTTCCTTTTCGGTGTTCCTTCTGCTGCTTTTGATGCTGGCCTTAGGGCAACGGGTACAAGCCCAACGAATACGTGCGGCCGAACGCGTAGAGCCGGCCATGCGCGTGTGGATACCCGGGCATTGGAAATGGAACGTGAGGTGGAAACGATACATCTGGGTGCCGGGGCATACGCTGCGGAAGCCGGCACCGGTGCGTGTGGTGAGGGTGCGAAGGGTTCGGTAGTTTCACACGGGGCTGCAGCGATGCAGCCCTTTGTTTTTGTGCGTCAGGCATGTTTACTGGCTAAAGGGTGCAAGTCCCGAATGAGTGCTGAAGTGCATATCATTAGCTAAGAGCAAGGGTGTCGCGGGCAACTGCGAATCTGAAGGAAGCTTAAGG
>Ga0209990_10000846_pt1 | contig 28616 bp, 57 predicted proteins | sample NOAtaG_6_FD_187304 | JGI IMG/M metagenome (GOLD analysis project Ga0209990, IMG submission 187304) | Freshwater lake microbial communities from Lake Erie, under a cyanobacterial bloom - NOAA_Erie_Diel5S_2200h metaG (SPAdes) (version 2) | ecosystem: Environmental > Aquatic > Freshwater > Lake ...
ACGCTTTGAAGCACCAGGCGGAAATGTAATGACAGTTGATTGGTACGGTTTTCGTAAACAACAACAAATCACGGTGCCTGCAAAGCAATTAGAAAATATAAACAATCTGTCTTTATCTGTTGGATGCGTATGAAATTAAGTTGTAAAATTAAATGGGTTGCTACAATCGTTACACTTGCTGGTGCAATTGCAACGGCTCTGATGTATGACCCATTAAACATTTACTTGTTGAATCTTGGTGCATTTTTGTTTTTAATCTGGGGTTATATGATAAAAGACAAGGCGATGATTACAGTAAATGCTGGTCTTTTGTTTATTTACATACTTGGAATTTGGGTAAGAATATGAATAGCGTATTTGCGTTAATGCTTGTAACTGCAACCGGTGTCGTAGAGGCACCCAACACTTTTAATTCGTTAAGAGATTGTCAGGCTGTTGTTGATAAAATTACTTTTTCGGCCTATTGTGTAGAAAAGAAACCTGTCAACATTGAAAAAGAAATGAATACTTTTTTAGCTATGTTCAAACGGATGCAAAAGGAAATGGAAATTGAAAAGAGATAAATTTCAGCAAATGATGGACCGTAATTTCATTGCATTGTGGGAACAAACAATTGAATCGCAAAAAAGAGCAATAGAATACCACAAGAAAAATAAAAATGATTTTATGGTAGACCTTACGCAAGATTCTCTGCAAAGAATGATAAAGAAATATGAACAAGTCAAAGAAAAGTTTAAAGCCTCGTAACTTCCTGATAAAGGATTTGTTTACTCCTAAATACAAGCTTCGTGTCGTAAAAAGCAAGAAGAAGTATGATAGGCAGTTGGACAAATCCTCACTACGAAAGGAAGTTTATGCAGCCTGAAACCAAACCAAAACCATCAAATCAATATGACGGCATTTATTTTTTGCCGTATGAAGATGAAGAGCAAGAAGGTCTTTTAATATCATATTTTGATTTTAAGAATGAAATGGCCGGCGGCGAACCAATTGAAACAACGCCGGTCGGGTCAAAATATCATATTGCCTTTTTTAAGGCTGATGAAGAAGGTAACCCAACATTTGATGAATCATTTGAGGCAATTCTTGGAGACCCTGGCAAGTATATTGAAAATCTATCCGGTGCCGGAGTTTATGGTTGTGTGGTAAAAAAGACAACAAAATCATCAAAATGGTTTGATAATTACCTCAAGCGTGCATTAGAACATATTAAAATACACAATATGGTCGGTGTTTTAAAATCAATCGCAGAAACTAAATGAAGAAAGTGAGTATATTATGCCTAATTGGTGCAACAACACATTTGAATTAGTAGCTCCAAAAGAAAAGGTTCGTGAGTTTGAATCTTTCCTAAACGAAAAAAATGGTAAAGATTGGTTTGATTTCTTTTTACCATGCCCACAAGAACTAAAAGATGTTGGTGATGTTTCTTTTCATCACACAAACGAAGAGCTTGTAAAGAAATACGGTCATAGTGATTGGTATTCCTGGTCTGTTTCTAATTGGGGTTGCAAATGGAACTGTGATGCTCAAGATTGGAATGTGGAAGATTATGATGAAGAGAACCTTAGCATACGATTTTGGTTTGATTCGCCTTGGGGACCACCAACAGAATTGTATTCATTTATTAGTCAACAAGAAGATTTAAATGTTTTTGCAAATTTCCATGAAGAAGGAATGGCCTTTGTAGGTAAATTTGAGTATGGTGACATTGAACAATATGAATATAGTGATTTAGATTCTTTAGATGGCATTCCTGATGACATTATTGAAGAATGGAATCTGCGTGAAATGCTTGAAGAGCGAGCTGAATGGGAAGAAGATGAAGAAAGCGAAGAGGAAAATGACATTGATGAAGTTCCAAACGCTAGCAAAGAAGATTTAGAAGAAGCTCTTGAAGAATTAAAGAAAGATTTTGATAAATTGATGAAAGAAGAAAAGAATGGCAAGTCAAGTTGATACAAAAGAAGGTCGTGAATGGACACAATCGTTGCTGAAATCGCAAGAAGTGACAATTTCGTTCACAAAAAAAGACGGAACAGAGAGAAAAATGCTCTGCACTCTCGCTGAAAGTAAAATTCCTAGCGAAAAAATGCCAAAAAACAGCGGAAAATCAAAATCCGATGATGCACTCGCTGTTTTTGACATTGAAAAAAATGATTGGCGCAGTTTCCGCTGGGATTCCGTGACAAAAATTGAGTTTACTCTTGGAGAAAAATGAAAATGAGTGAAAAAAAGCGTTTTGTTGTTGAAACCGTGAGTAGTTTTTACGAAATTCACATTGTTGAAGCAGAAAATGAAGAAGAAGCAAAATTTATTGCTCAAAATTCTGATTATAACGCTTCAAAATGGTTAGGACAACAAGTAGCAAACATCAGCGAGTTTGCTGAAAGTGATATGCCACGACTAAAAAAAGTGGATTCATACTTTTTTGATGGTTATGCGACCATTGAAGAAGATTATTTGCTTTATCGCAAAATGAATGGTGAATTAAACGGCAATATGCCGCAAGAAAAGATTAGATAAACGCTCCGTTAGTTAAGTGGAATAACAGCTCACTTGTAATGAGCAGTCCGGTGTCCGATTCACCGCCGGAGCACCAATTTCGGAGCGTAGGTCAGCCTGGTTAGACCGCCTGCTTTGGGAGCAGGAAGTCGTGAGTTCAAATCCCACCGCTCCGACCAAAACCCGCCGTGTGAAGGCCAGAGGCAATGCCAATAAGACCTCTGATCCTAAGAGGAAATCAAAATGTCAGGAAAAGGTAGTAAACCAAGGCCATTAAGTGTTGACCAAAAAACATTTGATGACAATTGGGACAAAATATTCAAAAAATCAGAAAATTGGGATCATTATAGTGATTTGCCAAGTCCCAACTCATATCAAGACATACTTTCTACGGAAGATTGCGTTTTAGACGCTTTGGATAAAATCCGACCGTAGCTCAGTAGATAGAGCATCTGCCTTCTAAGCAGAATGTCGCAGGTGCAAATCCTGTCGGTCGGTCCAAATACGGGCCGGTAGCTTAAACAGTAAAGCAAGCGACTCATAATCGCTGGAGTGTGGGTGCAAGTCCTACCCGGCCTACCACTTTTACTAAATAGAAACCTAGTAGTGATTTTTGTCTGGCTTGTGGTTTTTAGTATGCAAATTACAAGAAAGGCAATTATGAAGCGCATTTTGGTCTCAATCGCTATGATTGTGGCTGCCTCGTCTGTTACCGCTCAAACCGTAATAGACACAACTACAAGATCCAACTCTACATCCACCACAAAAGTTGAGAGCCCACCACCTACGGCTGTGGCTCCAGCTATCACAACAATCAACAATGATGTTTGCGCTGTTGCAGCTTCTGGTGCAGTTCAAACACAAATTTTCGGTGTCTCCATGGGCGGTACAATGCGAGACATGAATTGTGAAAGAATCAAATTAGCAAAAAATCTATTTGATATGGGAATGAAAGTTGCCGCAGTAGCAACTCTATGCCAAGATGAAAGAATTTTTACCGCCATGATTGCAGCTGGCACACCATGCCCAATTGAAGGCAAAATTGGCCAAGATGCAAAAGATGAATGGGATAAAAGAGGTGTTTTAGCAAGAAATGATAAAGCTGACAAAGTTAGTGTAGGTTTTTATGCTAATCAACCAACACCAAAAGAAAAACCAAAAGCTGAAACCAAAAAAGATAATTTCGTATGTGAGCAATATGCAGGCAGTGATGAAACGGTTAAAGAGAGAATGGGCTGCAAGTGAAAAAACTTCTTTGGTCATTATTGATTGTTTACGGTTCAGCGTTTGCACAAGAACCACAAACAACATCTAATTTGATTTATTCAACAACTAATCCTGCACCACCAGGAGCATCTTATTCGTGGTCAGGTTTTGTTGTGAATAATACAACTGGAGGTGGGTTTTCTGGAGGTAATGTTCCTGCATATAATCCTGACAACGGAACTTTTTATTTTGGTTATGGGCAATCAACTATTGCTTACAGTATTGCAATAAACTCTGCATTATCAGGTAGCGGTATTCAAATAGGCGGAATGAACTATGGTTTTGAATATTTAAACCAAGATTTTAACAGAGGAACATTGTCAACAACAATCAATCTTTTAAGTAATACTGGTGCAACATTACAATCATACACACACAATCTTCCACAAACCACTCAAGGTTGGACCAATTTTTCTCAAACACAAACATTTGCAAATCAATATTCATTATCAAATCTTGGAAATGCCACACTTACAGTAACGGGCCAAGATGATAGATTTTGGGCAGGTTATTATGGACCAGCATTTAGAAATCAATATCTGACATTTACTTACACAGCGGATATTTGTGCATCAAATCCATTATCTTCGCCTGATTGCCCTGGTTACGCTGCAGCTTATCAAACGCAACAATGTTCAATTAATCCTTTGTTTTCACCAAGTTGTCCTGGCTACACATCTGCACAATGTAACATTAATCCATTATATTCACAAGTTTGTCCGGGATATGCAGCAGCTTATCTAACACAACAATGCAATTTAGATGGATTGTATAGCACATCATGCCCAAATTATGCTGAAGCTTATGCTAAAAAGTATCTTTTGAATGTTGATACTTCAGGCACAAGTTCATCTACGCAAACTACAAATACGCCATCAACAACAGAACCAACAACAACGGTTTCCAATGATGGCAAAGTAAAAACAGAAGTTTCAAAAACTGGCGATAGTAATGTTGATAGTGTGATTGAATCAAAAGCTACATCAGCTTCTCCTAGTGATGCTACTGCTACTGTTAAATTAACACCGTCACCATCAGGAGGTCAAAGTGCTGGTACTCAAACAAACACCAAAACGGAAACAAAAACCGAAACAACGGCCGCACCATCCAGTAATCAACAGCAAACAACCAGAACCGCAAGAACAGAAAGAACTGAACAAAAATCTGGAACTAATGAAAGTAAATCTAATTCAGAAATGAAACAAGCTGCTCAACAAAAAGCCAAAGAAGAAATGAAAAAGGCTGAAGGCGCAACATCATTTGAAGGGCAAATTGCAACACAAGCTGCGGTTGTAAATGCAATTGCTTTTGTGCCTGGTTTTGATGCATATCAAACCGCAAAAATTATTGATGTTAATGCTTTACAATTACAAAGACAGTATGGTAAAGATGTGGTTGACAATAGACGATTAGGTCGTGGTTTGTTTGGTCCTTCGGATACAAGGCACCAAGAAATGGTCAATCAACAATACAGATAGGGAATAAAATGCCGGAAGAAATCAAAGATGTAAATAAAAAAATTGATGAGGCTGAAGCTGCAGTAAAAAAATACGCAAGTAAAGATACTGTAATTAGTATTGGCGGTTATGAATTTACACCAGCAAAATTAATGGTGGCATTTACAATTGTTTCATCCATACTTGGTGGTTTGTATGGTGCTTTTGAAGTATACAAATCATACCAAGATATGAAAAAGAAAATTGAAACTTATGTTGCTCCTGATTTAGGAGAGTTTGACAAACGATTAGCAATTATAGAACAGAATCAAAAAGAAACATCCAATGCTCTAAAAGATTCTGCCACTAAAACCGCTGATTATACAAGAGATATAAAGAATGACCTCAAAAACGACATACGCCGTATAGAGAAAGTGGTTGAGCAGGTTGAGCGTGATAGTAAACAGTTGTCCCGTGAAACGGACCAAGACCTTCGTAATCTTCGTAAGGAAGTAGATAATAAGATCCAAAAAGCGATGGATAATCCATTAGCAAAATAATAAGGGGCAGTTATGAAGAAAACATGGTTTGTATGGTTGATGCCTTTAATGCTCGTTCTAACAGGTTGTGGTGAGAGATATCGTTACCCATGCCAAGATCCTGAAAATTGGAATGAAAAGTATTGTCAGAAGCCATATTGTAGTGCCAACGGAACTTGTCCAGAGGATTTAACACACTACGAGAAAAACAATTCAAGCGGTACGAAAAGTGGGCCACAGCCTATCATAAATAATAAAGGAGCTTGTAAATGATAGATAGTTTGTTTAGAGGTGAAAAATATACAGTAGACGAATTAAATGCTCGTCTAAAATTTTTCATTGGTATTATATTGGGTCTGACACTCTTTGGCATTGTGTTTGTGGTTTTGTATTCTTTGATATTTGTCACACAACCAATGAATGGTATGAGTCCCGTTGACAATAAGTTTTTTGAACTTATTATTCCAATCGCAACATTTCTAACTGGCACATTGTCTGGTATTATGTTGGCTGGTGATGATAAAGATTTAAGAGCAAAGGCAATTGACGCAGCTTCTAAATCTGCACCACCGCCATCGTCAACACCTCCAATGGCACCAAAACCATTTACACCCAGCGCACCTTCGTTTGGTGCTCCAACACCATTTGGTTCTGGACCACCGGCAAATTCATTTTCGGCGGCACCGGTTTCAACAGGATTTGGTGGCAAGTTAGCCCCGCCACCAGCATATGAGCCGGAGTTATAATGTTTTGGGTGTTTGACATTTATGTAGCATTGATGTTAGAGGCTTGGTTTTTGCCGTATAAAATGATTACCCAATTTAATTGATAGTTGCCTGCCTGTTGTTTTGGTACAACAGGCAGGTTGACATGGATATTATATTATGTTAGGATGTGGAATCTAGTGAAAAATGGAGATTTGTAATGGCAAGAATTACTGATGCAAATTTGGCTTTTGCAGGTAGCGAACCAAAGTTTTTGGTAGAGTTATCAGCAATTGATATGATTAAAACTTTGTCATGGTATTCTCAAAACAAAGATACAAAAGATGCCGTTAAATGGGCAGCTGAGTATTTCAAAAAGAAATTTAAACTTGATGTATCTTCCGTAATCAAAGAATTTCCATCTACATTTGGTTTTGTCTGTCGTATTGTATTGAACGGCGGACAATTATGCATCAAAGACCAAGTTTGGTTTGATGACATGGTGAACAAAGTAAAACACCGTCTAAACGAACCAGTTGTTGTAGAGGATAAACCTAAAGCGATTGTTATCAATATACAAGAGCGTATTCGTGCCAAAGCTGATGATGCGATTGCTGAGTTAGAAGGCCAAGTTGATGAATTGATTGCATCTGGTTTTTCTGCTAACTCACAACCGTATGCTGTATTTCATACTTTAAATGTGAAAGATGCTCAAACGAAATATATCGTTGAGTGGGCTAAAGGCAAGCGTATTGAATTTGATGAAGTAATGAATACAGATGATAAAGAATTGAAAGAAGCATATTCAAACTTTACCAAACCACAATTGAAAAAGATGGTTGCGTATTTTGACCAAGTGATTTTGGATTGTCAAAAAGTTTCTGGCGAATCCACAAAATCTCGCAAACCAAGAAAACGCAAAGCCAAATCGCCCGAACAATTGACAGCTAAGATGAAGTTTATGCCTGAGTTCAAAGAGCTTAAACTTACATCAATCAAACCAGTTGATATAATTGGTGCTATGTCATTATGGGTCTATAACACAAAAACCCGTAAACTTGGTGTCTATCATGCTGAAGATGCTGGCGGCCTATCGGTAAAAGGTTCATCAATTCTAAATTTTGTAGAGAGCAAATCTGTGCAAAAGAAATTGCGTAAACCAGAGCAGATGGTACCTGAAGTGTTAAATGGTGGTAAAGTATTTCTCCGTAATGTGATGGAGAGTATTCGTGCTGTTGATAGTAAATTGACAGGTCGTATTAATGCAGATACTATTTTATTGAAAGTGACAAAATGAAAGTGACAATGATTGATCCACCAAGCGGTTGGATGTATGGATTTCCTAAAGCAATGCCTAAAAGGTTTGATACTTTTGAAGAGCAGCGTGCATGGTTAGTTTCTGAGGGTTATCCTCAAAAAATAATTGATGAATTTGGCGACCATTTTTATTGCAGATATTGGGAAACGGATGACCATGAAATACCTCCACATACTGATTGAGAATTGACATGACCATATATCTAAATGACGAGCGTGATTATACACCAATCGTAGAAGAATGGGTTCGTTGGTTTTATGAAACTATGGATATCAATGACCCATATCTTCGGCCAGGCAACGAAACAGGTGAGGCGCCTGATGGTGTCAAAATTATCTTTGATGGTTTTGGTGACTATGAAGGTGAAGATGAAAACGGTGAATATGTTTATGAAGAAGCCGGCAATAAGAACATGATTAGTTTTGCCGTATTCGTTCATAAAACATCTTTGACGGAAGATTTTCCCGAGCATGAACAAACACCATGGGCATTAATACATCGCCCAAAAGAAGAAGTTTGTATTTGGGCTTGGTATGATGTAGAAAATGATGAAATTGATATCATTCCATTTGAAGAAAATAATTCAACAGAGCTTGATTCTGATTTTGTAGTTGATTTAATTTTTAAAATTGCGGAGCGTGATGGTTTTGATTTTGACGGTGATAACAAAGAAAGACCGCCTTCAAATGCCTGGCCATTTCCAACGAAAGATAAAGATGACTGAGCAGGAAGAGCAACGATTATACCGAATCTTGTTTGAAGATTCTGATGAGGAAGTTGGCAATGAAGTTTATGAGTTGTATGATACAGTTACGGAAATAATTCAAAACAAAACACCATTATTGCCTCAATCTGTGCGTATTTTGCACTAAAATAGCCATACTATGATTATATTTGATTACCAACAGGTAGCAATTTCAAATTTGATGGAACAAATCGGTAGTTCTAAAACTGCCGTAGACGAAGGTCTTGTTCGGCATATGATTTTGAATACCATTCGTACCTATGTGAAAAAGTTTAAAGAATCGCATGGGCCTGAAGTCGTTATTGCTTGCGACAACAAAAACTATTGGCGCCGTGATATTTTTCCTCACTACAAAGCTGGTCGTAAGAAAGCTCGTGAGGCATCTGGTCACGATTGGAATACTATCTTTGAATGCCTGAACAAAATTCGTGATGAGCTCAAAGACCATTCGCCATACAAAGTGATTTCGGTTGATACTTGTGAAGCAGATGACATTATTGCTACTTTGGTGCAAAAACATTCAGCAACACAAAAGGTTATGATTCTGTCTAGCGATAAAGATTTTGCTCAATTGCAAAAGTTTCCTAATGTTGAACAATTTTCACCAATTCTGAAAAAATACATTAAAGAACCTTTACCTGCGGCACAATTAAAACAAATGATTATTAGAGGAGACAAAGGTGACGGCATTCCTAACATTCTGTCTATGGACTCTGTGTTTGTTACTGGTGGACGCCAGAAACCGATAACAGAGGCTAAGATTATTAATTGGATGAACCAAGAACCAAAAGATTTTTGTAACGATGAAATGCTTCGCAATTATTCTCGTAATGAAACTCTGATTGATTTGACAAAGATTCCTCAGCGCCTAGTGGACAACATACTACATACCTATGACAACGCAAAAGGCTCTTCAAAGCAAGAGTTTATGAATTACATGATTGCGAATCGTTTGAAAAATTTAATTGAGGTGCTTGATGATTTCTGATATATTGTATTCCGAAATTTTTGCTGAGTTTAATAAAGCTACAACAAAAGCTGAACGCTTGGCGGTATTGCGTAAGTATGACCACCCAAGATTTCGTGAATTTCTAAAGTATGCATTTAACCCAAATGTAAAGTTTGATGTTGAAGTACCTAGATACAGACCGGCAGTTGAACCTGCTGGCCTTAACTTTACATATCTAAGCTCCGAAGTAACTAAATTCTATCGGTTTATCGTTGGTCATCCAAAACGACCAGCTGGTCTCACACCACAAAAACAGAAACAATTATTGCTTGTTGTTTTAGAATCTTTACACAAAGACGAAGCAGAAATTCTTGTTCGCCTTATCAAAGGTGATATTGGTGTAAAATATCTCACATTAAATTTATTATCTGAAGCATATCCAGGTTTTTAATATGAAAATTGTAGTGTGTTCTGGTGGATTTGACCCGATTCATTCTGGTCACATTTCTTACTTGCGAGCTGCTAAAAGGCTTGGTGATAAACTTGTTGTTGGTGTGAATAGTGATGATTGGTTAACTCGTAAAAAAGGTAAACCATTTATGCCTTTAGATGAGCGCCTTCAAATCATCCAATCAATTAAATATGTTGATTATACCATGAAGTTTCTGGATGACGATGATACTGCCAAACATTTACTGCACAATGTTAAACTAATGTGGCCTAGTGATGAGATAATTGTTGCAAATGGCGGCGATAGAAATCAAACAAACAACCGTGAAGCAGAAGTTGAAGGTGTAACTTTTGTTTTTGGTGTAGGTGGTTCTCACAAAATGAATTCTTCTTCTGATATACTTAAACAATGGAACAATTAAAAGTAGCCGTAGTTACACCCACAATTGCATCTGACCATTTTGCTCAATGCTTAGAATCTGTTCAAAATCAAACATATGACAATCTTATACACTATATTTTTGTTGACGGCAATCAGCATTTGGATATGGCTAATGGGTATATTGATAAAGCTGGAAATAGAAAACAGATATCCCGAATCACGCTTGAAGAAAACATTGGTAAAGGTTGGTACGGACATAGAGTTTATTCTGCTTGTTCTTTTTTGGTCAACGCAGATGTTATTTGTTACCTTGATGAAGATAATTGGTACGAACCTTGCCATGTTCAGAAATTGGTTGAGAAGATACAGATTGGAAACGATTGGGCTTACTCTCTACGAAAAATCTTTGACAAAAAAGGAGAGTACCTTTGCGATGACAATTGTGAATCGCTTGGCAAGTGGCCTGTATATTTTAATGACAAAGTATTTCATATTGATACCTCCTCTTTTGCTGTTAAGCGTGATGTTGCTACTCGTATAGGTCATTCATGGTATGGTCAATGGGGTGCAGATAGGCAATTCTTTTCAAACCTGTCAATGCATTTTTCAAAGTTTGATTGCACCAATGCTCATACATTGTGTTATCGCTTAGATGGCAATCCAAATTCTGTAACAAAAGATTTCTTTGACCAAGGTAATGGAGTAATGCAAAAGAAATATGGCACCGAATTTCCTTGGCACACAAATAAACGATTAAAACAAATTGAAGTAGGTCCCGGTATTGTTATCACAGAATGAAAGTAGAAAAAACAAAATTAGACGGTGTTTTACTCATTACACCGCCAATTATGGCTGAAGATTTTCGTGGCACAAATACGGAAATTTATCACAAAGAGCTTTATCAAAAAAACGGTATTAAAACAAATTTTATTTTAGATTCTGTTAGCACTTCACGCAAGGATGTGCTGCGTGGAATTCATGGCGACAACCGAACAACCAAACTTATCTCTTGCCTTCATGGTTGCATTTACTTTGTTGTCTTAAATTGCGATACAACATCACCTCAATTTGGTGAATGGCAATCCTTTACATTATCAGAGCAAAACAGGCAACAAGTGTTAGTGCCACCTAATTTTGGTAATGGTCATCTTGTAATGAGTGACCATTGTGTATTTCATTATAAACTAGACGCATATTATGACCGCCAAAGCCAATTCACAATCCGATGGGACGATTCTGGACACAATATTTGGTGGCCAATCAAAAATCCTATTCTCTCCGAACGGGACTCGCTCATCTAACATGAAAACTGCATTTGTAACCGGTAGTTCCGGTTATTTGGGCTCTCATGTCTGCAAGGAACTCAAAAAAGCTGGATGGAAAGTTTTTGGTTATGATTACGAACAACCAAAACACCTTTATTTGGACATTTGGGAAAATGCTGACATTCGTGATGCATTGTCATTATATGGAGCATTGAAGCGTAGCAAACCTGATGTTGTTTTTCATTTTGCTGGGCGTATTGAAGTCGGGCTTTCACAACAAGAACCTACTGAATTTTACGAAGTGAATTCTGGCGGCACCACAACTCTTTTGAACATGATGAAACAATTAGAATTAGACAACATCATCTACTCGTCTACGGCTGGTGTTTATGAACCGCAAAATAGGCCGATACAGGAACCAGACCCAAAGAATTGGGACAATAATCCGTATGCTGGTTCAAAATTGTGTGCGGAAACAGCTATTCGGCATTCTGGCCTCAAACATATTATTTTTCGTTATTTCAATTTGGCTGGTGCCGATCCAGATAATGATATTGGTGAGTGCCATGATCCAGAAACACACTTGATTCCTAAAACTTTGCAAAATCTAAATACTTTCGTTGAAATCTATGGAACAAGCTATGACACAGAAGATGGCACCTGCATCCGAGATTATGTTCATGTATCAGATGTTGCCAACGCTCATCTACTTGCCGCAGACCACCTACTTGCCGGCAAAGAATCCCACATACTCAATTTAGGAACAGGCATAGGAGAGTCGGTAGTTTCCATCATTAGCAAAATCATAAAAATGACAAATATGCCCATGACAAATGTGATAACTTTGCCAAGGCGTGAGGGTGATCCGGCACGATTAGTTGCCGATATAACTCTTGCCAAAAAGATATTGAACTACCGACCAAAACATGATATAATGTCCATTCTACAAACCGCTTATAACTGGCATCTTAAACAAAATGGTAAATAAAGACATACAACGGCATGAAGGCCTTGGTGCAGGCGATATTATTAACCTGGGCTTACTCAAAAATCATACCTTTGTTATCAATGGTGAAATTAACGAAGAAATCGTTGGCGAAGCTATTCGCTGGTTGATTTATGAAAACGCCAGCGATGAAGAAAAAGAACTTACAATCTATGTCAATTCTGAAGGTGGTAGTGTCAATGACGCTTTTGCCTTGATTGATATGATGCGGCATTCCAAACACATAATTAATACCGTGGGTCTTGGAAGTGTGATGAGTTCCGCTTTTCTTATCTTTGCAGCTGGCACTAGAGGCTATCGGTATATTTCCAAAAACGCTAGCATTCTTTCACACCAGTTTAGTGATGAACTTTCACAAACAAAACACCATGATATCAAATCATTTTCAAAAGAATGTGATAATACCAATGAGCGTATGGTCAATTTACTTAAAACTTGTACCGACCTCAATGGTTCTATAATCAAACGAAAACTTCTACCTGCATCCGATGTTTGGTTGACAGCTGAAGAACTCGTTGAACTTGGCATTGCTGACCATATCTTATAAGGAGGTTATTTTTCACAAATGCTAACAGGCGGCAAGAAGTATCAAAAACCGGTTAAAACAAAATTTAAAAAGAACCGTGACAAAGAAAATCAAAATCTTTTTAAACCAAAACATCACGATAAATCCGTTTATCGTCTAGCAAAACAAGAGAAGGAAGATTATGTCGTATAGAGAGGTTCTTCTTAAACAAATTCTAGAGCTAGAAGAAAAGATATCAAAAGATTCTACACTTAAATCTGCACTAGAGAGCGAATTAAATCGCCTGAGAATTGCTGAATTTGAGGAAGAAATGAAAGAATCGCAGGAACAGCGTCTCCTAAAGGGTTAGTGACCACTCACTTACCTGTTGTATAAAAACAACAGGGGCTATTGACATCCTGCCCCAGCCGTGGTATAATGGAAAAATACTGAAAAACGGCGATATTATATTATGTTTAAAATACTAAAAGAAACAACGGTATGGAATTCTGAATATACCGTGTATAATCACACCTATCTTTTAGATCCCAAAAGTCGTATTCTGGCATATTATAATGCCAAAGATAAAACGATACACAAATTAAATTCACCGTATTTAATTGATAAAAGATACCGCAAATTCGTGGAAACAAAACATAGCGGTTTATCTAAATTAATTCCCAAAGATTATAAAGAAGAAAAGGCAGACAAAGTTATGCCTTCGGATACTTTGCGTGTTTTTCATGTCAAATCAAAATCTAAAAACAAAACTTATGAGGTGTCGTTTCAAACAATTACTAAGCAATTGAGTTGTGGTTGTACCGGGTTCGGTTACAGAATGACCTGTAGCCATGTGAAAGCTGTTGCAAATAAACTAGGAGTTTAATTATGAAATTTACCGTATATCAAATCAATCTGTCCGACAAAGATTATGAAAATAGTGTTTTGCGTGAAATGTACCTTAACACAACTATGGATCCCACCACGGAAGCAATTGAGAAAGCAGCCGGTCTGTATGCTAAAGTAGCAGAGATTGACGCTCTTTCTTTTGACCATGTATTTGAAATTGGCAACATTGGTCCTGAAGAAAAAATTACTCGCTTTGACGATATGCACTCGGTATCGGTTGGTGATATTATTAAAAGTGAAAGTGGTGCGATGAAATATGTTGCGCCTTATGGTTTCAAATCTATCGCATTTTAATTGGAGTTTATTATGATTCAAATTATGAAAATTGCAAGTGAAATTAATTCTCTTTCTGACCGTGATTTGCGGTTACTTGCTGAATGGATAAAAGACAAACCGGCCAATTCTTTGGCCAATTATCTGTCTTTTGAATTACAAGAGCGTGAATCAATCAACATTGAAGTGCAAGAACCCGTTTGTTAATATGTCAATCATTTATACACACCAAAGATCCAAAAAACGCAAGCCCACCGCCAAGCAGCGTGAGCTTGCCAGACAATGGGAAGAATTGATTGCAAAACACACACCCAAAACCACTCATGCAACCGTTTCTCAGCAGCCGATGCAGCGAATTGCACCGTATCGCCGTGAAACGCCAAATTATCCGTCACTTAATAGCACCGAATACAACACCTACAAAAAAGATATTCAGCAATACACCGGTGACAAAATGAAAGGCATTGGCACTTTACACAAATCAAATGCTGTGCCTATTTTTACTGATGAAGAAGCAAAGGATCAGGCAACTATGCGAAGGTAAGTGAGTGTTCACTAACCTGCGCCTGGAAGTGTTGTTTTTATACAACAAAGTGCTTGACATTCTTGCCACCACCTGTTATAATGGTCCTATTGAAATTGAGAGAGGTTATATTATGCGTTTATTGACAATCGGCAATCCTAAGGTTCTTAAAGGTATGAAACAAGGTTATATGACCTATATTTTGCACCTTGCACCTGCTACTCTTTCAGGTTATAATGTATGTGCAAAAGCGACCGCAGGTTGTATTGCAGCTTGTTTGAATACAGCAGGTCGTGGCGGTATGATTAAAAAAGGCGAAACGACCAATGCAATTCAACAAGCTCGTATTCGCAAAACAAAATTCTTTTTTGAGAATCGTGCTGAGTTTATGGCACAATTGGTCAAAGATATTGAATTAGCAATCAAACAATCCGCTAAGAAGAATTTGATTCCTGTTTTTCGTTTGAATGGCACCTCTGACCTTGCATGGGAAAAATACGAAGCAACGGTTACTGATAAAAATGGCCGTTCAATTGTTTTCAAAAATATCTTTGAAGCATTTCCTTTTATCCAATTTTATGATTACACCAAAATTCCTGGTCGCAAAGTGAACGGCATCGCCAATTATCATTTGACATTCTCTGAAGCTGATGGTAATGCTCTTGATACACTTAATGCGATTCGTGCAGGTATGAATGTTGCAACGGTGTTTGGTATTAAGAAAAATTCACCGATGCCTGAAATGTGGAACGGTATGAAAGTTTTCAATGGTGATGAAAGTGATTTGCGTTTTCTGGATCCAAAAGGTGTTGTTGTTGGTCTGTATGCAAAAGGCAAAGCAAAAAAAGACACCTCTGGTTTTGTGAAGTATCCTACTTTTATGATGAAGGCAGCTTAATATGATGATTTTTATTGGTGAGAGAGAAAAAAGTGAATATTCTAATCGTGAAGTATTTACTCGGCATGGTGGTGCGTATGACCGTGGTAGTGCCGATGCTTATTATCATCGGTCTCCTGAACCGCATTATTTTACAGGTGCGACATATCAATCCACTAAAATTGAAGAAGTAGATATGAGTGAAGAAGAAATCGCTGCCTACATGGCAGGTTATAATGAAACAACCGATATGAAGGATTGGGGTTAAAATGACAATTCGTAAACGCAACAAAAGTGATTTAAAGAAAAAGATTGTGATTGATTTGACTGGTCCACAAGGCAATGCTTTTTATCTAATTGGTGTTGTTAAACAAACATTTCGCAGGTCTGGTGCCGCCGAACTTGGTGACCAAATTGCGGAAGAAATGATGAAAGGTGATTATGAACATCTAATTAAAACCTTTGACTTGTATCTTGGTAATCATTTTGACTTGGTGAGATAAAATGAAATGTGTTATTTGTAATGGTAGAGTTTTTGGTTTTGGTCACAATGCTGAACCCGTTATGATTGGTGTTTGTTGTGATATTTGTAATGATACAAAAGTGATTCCTACTCGCATCAACAATTTACTTGGTGCCGGCGCAGGTAATGAAGTTTCTGAAAGTGATGGTTCTGGTGATGGCGGAGGAGATTAAAGTGGAAGATTTTTTAATTGGTATTGAATATGATGGTTCTTCATATGTTGCAAACTTTTTAAGTGGCAAATCAATTGAGTTAAATGCTGTGTCTTACCAAGATGCGGTTTTAGAAGCAGATACACTTGTTATTGGAGAATAAATTGATTAAGTTTTTAAAATACTCATCACCTAAAAGTGAATATTCTTTGTTTAAAGGAATACCGATGAGTGAATATACAAAAGAAAACCGTGATTATTTTCGTAAGCTGATGAAGCCCGGTTATGAATTACGATTTCTTTTTCGTGGACCTCGCCCGGCAAAATTTGGGCGAACCTCGTATACCCGGCAATCTTATTGTATCAAAGAAGATGCAACAACATTTGCCGTTTATGTAAGACGGTAAACATTGGCAAAATACCTTGACAATCTAACCGTGTTGTGTTATAATAGCTGTTCCAAAACTTGATAAGGAGTATTACAGTATGGCTCGTGGTAAATCTACAAAACTTAAGCCCTTCCAGAAATTGCTAACCGTTTTGCAATCTGGCAAGCCCGTAACGATTGAAGAGATTGATGCCACACTCGGCAACGAAATCTATATGTATCGCCTGTCCACTTATATGTGGCATATCAAAACTCAGGCGAACGGCGTTGTAAAAGCAATCAAAGATGGCCGCAAAGTGACGGCATATCAGGTTGTAAATGCCTCTGAAGTAAAAGAGTATATGAAGCGTGCTGGTGTTACAAGTGCAAACTTTACACCCGGTCAAACGACCAAGAAGCCTTCAATTGCTAAACTCGCTGACCTCGCAGCAAAGCCGAAGAAAGCACCGGCAAAAACTCCTGCGAAGAAGCCTGCCAAGCCTAAGAAAGTTGAAGCTGTTACAGCCGATGCTGACCTAGAAATCGTTGAAGTGGAAGAAGCAGCTTAATTGTGAGTTAAATGGGGGAGTGTGCGTCACACATGGCGCCTATTCTCAAACGACAGCGACTGTTGGGAAACAGACACCGTGCCCCTTATGATTATGGAGATTTAAATGATTCAAATGAAAAATGTAAGTGAAAAAGTTGCAAAGTTTATGATGGCAAAACCTGGTTCGTTCTTTGTCGTACCAAAGAAATCAGAAGTGCCTTTTGAAACTTGTGCAAAATTTGGTGTGAAATTGTTTGTTACACCGATGAGTGACAAACCGTTTAAGATTGTCAAAAGAGTTTAAGAGCAAGTCGTTTCATCGGCGACTAATGTGACCCGCATGATAGAAGTAGGCTGATAACCTACGGGTGGTTCTGGTAGAAGGTCTGCCATGGTAACATGGGTGAAAAGCCTACCACATCAGAAATGATGCCGTCTAACCAAACGGGCGTTGGCTATACGAGAATCTCTGCGATGGCGAGTGGATGGAAGGTTGGTGGGTGTTACCACAAACTATATGTACCACGGTCGCAGAGAAGCACCTTACTAAGGATATATTATGAAAGATAGTGAAAAACAGATTTTACTAATTTGCCAAGAAGAGTGTGCAGAAGTTACACAGGCAATTAGTAAGGTTTTTCGTTTTGGTTATGATTCTGAATACAACAACAGAACAAACCATGAGCGACTAACCGAAGAAGTTGGTGATTTACTTGCGATGATTGATTTGATGGTTGAAGCTGGCATTATTGATGAAGCAGCAATTCAACTGGCATCAGCGCAAAAAAAAGTTAAATTAAAGCAATGGTCTAACATTTTTGATAAACCTAATTTAGAGTTGGTAAAAAATTGAACTGGATTCTTATCATTTGGTTGGGAACGCCAAGTAACTATACGGTTTACCAAGAATTTAAAACCGTTGAACAATGTATAGAAAAACAAACAATGGTACAAAAAGCTTTACAACAGGCAGAATCTAAAATGAATGTAACTTGCCGTAAAGCTTCAATGATGGATAAAAAACAAAGTGGCGATATAGTCGTGCATAGATATGTCTTTTATTAATTACCTCAAATACAGCGGCGCCTGTGTTACAATAACGGTGAATCCATACCATTGGGCGTGGATTCCCGTTTTTGCTTATGAGGAATCAAACGAAATGTGGTTTCAGGACTCTTTAAGAATTTCATTTTTATTTTTTACTTTACGAATTTGGATTGATGATGGGAGTTGGTAATGAACATTTTCTATCTTGACCGTGACCCTCGCATTTGTGCTGAAATGCACCTTGATAAGCATTGCGTGAAAATGATTATTGAATATGCACAACTTATGTCAACCGCACACCGAGTGCTTGATGGTACCGAATACTATGATAAGACCGCAAATGGACGCAGAATTAAGCGTTGGCGCCTAGAAGATGAGCGTGAAGCCCGACTAATGAAAGCTTCGCATATCAATCACCCATCCGGTATATGGGTTCGTGCCAATGTTGCAAATTACAGGTGGTTGTTTACAATGTGGGAATTTTTGTGTAAAGAATACACTTTTCGTTATGGTAAACAACACGCCTGTAATCGTTTGTTGAATTGTTTGGATGTGGCACCAAACAATATACCTGGTGGTGACTTTTATCCACCAACACCAGCTATGCCTGATGAATGTAAAATCGCCGGCGATTCCTTGGCTTCGTATCATAAATACTACAATGAGCGTAAGGCTCATTTTGCACGATGGACAAAACGAGAGATACCTTACTGGTTCTCTCCTGTGATAAATACAAATAATGCCCACATATAGTTTTATTGATATTGATACGGGTGAAGAATTTGATGCGCTGATGAAAATTTCTGAGCGTGAAGAATTTCTTAAAAGTAACCCGAATATTCAACCATTGCTAACCGCCGCAGCAATTGTAGGCGGCGTATCCATCAAAGATAAAGTTCCCGCTGGTTTCAAAGAAGTTCTCGCCAAAGTAGCAGAGAATCATAAAGGTTCTGCTGTTGCTCAATCTCATGGCAAAAGATCCATAAAAGAGGTAAAAACAAAAAGAGTAGTTGATTCATTACATAAAAAGAAGTATGGAAAGTGATAAGTGCGGAAAAAAGATTTGACAAATATACCGCCAGGCCAAACAAATTGTTCCTGTTGTGGTGAATTAAAAGATAATACACAATTTCCATACTATAAAACAAAATTTGTCAATAAAGGACCAAATAATCCGTTAACTGGTTTTAGAAGTCGTGTCAATACAATTTGTGAAAAATGCAGAAAAGAGAAACAAAAAGACCGAGCATCAATTAAGAAAAATTTTAAGGATTTAAAAGAACCGGATCATGGGCAACCATGTGAATCGTGCGGCGAAAAGGTCACGCAAAATTGGCAGTTAGACCATTGTCATAAAACAGGAATTTTTCGTGGTTGGCTTTGCAAACAATGTAATACAGGAATAGGAAATTTAGGTGACGACAAATCTTCTGTATTAAAAGCTTTGATGTATCTTGAGCGAGCAGAGAAAGGGGAAAATCCAAGCCAAAAGCTTTTAAATGGCATAAGATAAACTTTGTTATGTCAACGCTTCGTAAGGAGAAAGTATGGCAAAACGAAAAGGTATTGAAACAAAAGCAGCACTTTTGCACCAACACTTTAGAGGAGAACTCCAGAAAGCAGATGAAAATGAATTGGGTGATTGGTCACATGAGAACTTACAGAAAAATAGAGAAAGGTATATGAAGCAGCATTTCCCTTGGTTAGTAGAGGGATATAAAACACCGACATAATGAAAACTTTTAATCATGTAAAATTAAGTGAATTGGACTTTGAATTAGAATCCGAAACAACAGAAGCGGGTAGGACCTACAAGACACCAGGAGGAAAGTCCTACCCGTCTATCACAACCGTTCTATCCAACTACAACAAAAAAGCAATCTACGAATGGCGTCAGAGAGTTGGCGAAGAAGAAGCCAATCGTGTCTCTAGAGCTGCATCTGGTCGTGGCACCAAACTGCATAACGCTGTTGAGAAATATCTTTTAAACGAAATGAATGACCTGAAGTATCAATCTATGATGCCCGATACAAAAGAGTTATTTCTCAAAGTGAAGCCATTTCTGGACAATCACATTGGCGACATATATGGTATTGAACAACCATTGTATAGTGACAGATTGCAGATTGCGGGTCGTTGTGATTGTATTGCGGAATGGGAAGGTGAGTTATCTATTGTAGATTGGAAAACATCAACAAGAATAAAAGATAAAGACCACATACAAAACTATTTTATGCAATGTACCGCATATGCTGAAATGTTTGAGGAAAGAACAGGCAAACCAATTCGCCAAATTGTTGTTGCAATTGCCGTAGAAGATTCAAATGTACCGTCAATCTTTATTGAAAACAAAGCTGATTATCTTTTGCCTCTCCAAGATTACATTTTACGATATAATAGACCCATATAAATAAATTATGGGTAAAAAATTACTGTCAACTTTATTGTTTCTACCTGCGTTAGCTATAGCACAGGTTGACTATGTTCAATTTGAAACTGTTTGTGTGAGTAAAAAAATGCTTGATGAAACAGTTGCAAAACACGGCGAGAAACCTTTTGTAATAGCCGTTGGGCATAGATTGGTGGATGAAAAAAAGGTATTTCATCCTGTTATAATGTTTATGAATCCTAATACTAAAACTTGGACTCTTGTAGAAAGAATTGAGCCCGATACATTTTGTGTTGTGGGTGTTGGCTCAAAAATGGAACCGTTTTTTAGTAAGTAAAGAATTCGTTGAAGGTTGTAAAAGATGCGTTGGACGGGGGTGCGAATCCCCCCATCTCCACCAAAAGCATATTCCGAACCGAGTATTCTGGTAGCGAATGGTGAAAACCTGAATATGCTTCTGATGGGGATGACTAGATTTGACAGCGTATGTAATAAACAACTGGAGAATCGGCAAAGCCAAAGCCGTTAGGGTTGAGACAACTCGGCCGAAGAAGCAAAAACTACAAACGCCAATGATGAGCGCTTTGCTCTAGCCGCCTAAAGGTTAGATGAGGTTTCACCAACTGCACCTTATAATCCAAGCAGTTGGTATTCTTAATTAAGGAGATTATAGTATGAAAGCAGTCGCACTTATCGCAGCATCGTTGTTCGCAGTAACCGCCTTTGCTAATGCACCGAAGAAAGAAGAGCCAAAGAAAGACGCTCCGAAAGCTGAAGTCAAAAAAGACGAAAAAAAGAAGTAAAAATATGGTGGGCTTGTCCCACCATTTTTATTAATGCACCTGTGAGATTATGAAAGTAAAAATCGGACCTTATAAAAATTGGATTGGGCCATATCAAATTGCCGAGAAGATCCTATTTTTTATTCCAAAATACAATAAGACAACATTTGAATATACGAAAGCGTATGACAAGTATGTTCACGGTTTTGGTGAATGGTTAACTCAAGACAAAAATGGAAACCCATCTTGGTTGACTAAACTTTGCCATTGGATTGAATCCAAACGCAAACGAACTATCAAAGTTAAGATTGACCGATGGGATACTTGGTCAATGGATCATACATTGGCACTTATTATTTTGCCAATGCTGAAACAATTAAAAGAAACAAATCATGGTGCACCTTTTGTGGATGATGAAGATGTGCCAGAAGAATTGCGTAGCACATCAGCACCACCAAAAGAAAATGAATGGGATACCGATGCCAATCATTTCAAAAGATTTGAATGGGTAATGGATGAAATGATTTGGGCTTTTGAGCAGTTAGTTGATGATGACAATGATGCACAATTTCATTCTGGTAATTCAGATTTAAAAACTGTGCCATGCGAGTGGGACGAAGAAGGTGAGCCAAAAATGTATTCTTTAGAACATGGCCCTAACCACACCTCAGTATTTGATAAAGAAGGCTATGATAAGCACAATGAAAGAATTCAAAACGGGCTAAGATTATTTGGTCGCTATTATAGAAACTTATGGGATTAATATGATACAAAAAACATTTGATATGAACAGAGACCTAAGTTCTTATGTTTTGGTTATGGAAAATTGGATTGATACTGAGGCCTGCAAACAAACAATCCGTGAAATACAAGATGCGCCTTGGCAACAACATACTTTTTACAATCCAATTGATGGTTCATACAACACTCAAAGTGGTTCTAGAGAATTGGATATTGCATACGGTAATGGTGTGTCAACAAAAGATTACATTATGCAAAGAATATGGGACGCTTTTAAGCAATACACAACCCATTACAGTTTTCCATGGTTTAGCACTTGGTCTGGTTTTTCGGAAGTGAGATTCAATATGTATAAAGAAACACGAGTGATGGCTGAGCATTGTGACCACATTCATTCTATGTTTGATGGTGAGCGAAAAGGTGTTCCAACTATGACATTTTTGGCTATGTTAAATGATGAATATACTGGTGGCGAACTTGTTATGTGGGGTGATGAAGTAATTCCAATGGGAGAAGGTACAGCTGTTGTTTTTCCATCATGCTTTTTATATCCACACCGGGTAGATCCAGTTATTACAGGAACTAGGTATTCTTGTGTATCTTGGGCTTGGTAATTACTAAATAAGTAACCAGCATACACACAATCGCTGGCAACACACAAAAACACACAGGAGAAAATTATGTCAAACATGACACCTTTTGAGATTCGCCTAGAGTTATTAAAAATGGCGAGAGATATGTTAAATGATGATTATTATGGAAAGCGTGAACAAATTTCAAATCAATGGCAAGTAGAAATTGATACTGCCAAACTCAAAGGTGAAGATCCACCTAAGCACCCCGGATTTCCACCATTTCCCTCCGAAGCAGAAGTTATCGCCAAAGCAGCGACTTTGAATAATTTCGTTTCAAACATAACCGTAGATAAACCAACAACAACTAAAAAATCTACCTGATGGGACAAGGGCGGCTTCGGCCGCCCCCTAACAATTAAGGAGAAGTTATGAAAAGAGCAATTGTGCTTTTCACAATTAGTTTGATTGCATTAATTATAGGATTTACCTCACTCACAGTAACAAATGTTGTAAAATTGCCATATAAGGCTTATTACAATTTCATGTCTGCTGATGCCAAAAAACAAGTAGATTGCCTTGCAGAAAATATGTATTTTGAGGCAGGATACGAACCAGAAAAAGGACAAGTTGCCGTAGCATTTGTCACCATTAACCGAGTAAAATCGGGTTACTTTGAGAATGATATTTGTGGTGTAGTAAAACAAAAAATACAAGGCATTTGCCAATTTTCTTGGTATTGTGAACACGCTAACCCTACCGCAAAGCGCTTGACAGGCAGGGCTGAAATGGTGTATAATGATGTTAAGGACCTAGCAGTTTATGTCTATTCTAATTACGACAAACTGGAAGATCCATCAAAGGGAGCTTTATTTTTTCATGCCGATTATGTGAATCCAGGATGGAGAAACATGGAACATAAGATAACAATTGGCCGCCACATTTTTTACAACAGAAAGGATTTAAAGTGGACAAGTTAACCGATAAACTAAAAGGTGATAATGTATTTACAATTTGCATTACATTATTGTTTTTGACTGCCGTAATTTGTATTGGTTGGTATCATATACACGACCGTAGTTTGATGGCAGAAAATATGAACAATGCAATTGCAAAAGGCATTGACCCACTTTCAGTCCGTTGTTCATATGTTAAGAGTGATGATATTATCTGCGTAGCATTTGCAGCATCAGCACAATCACACAATGTAGCACAACAAGCAACTAAACGATAAACTAGGATTCTATATTATGGCAAAATACACTTTTACTTGTGAACACTTTGATTATGACAATTATCGTGGTGATGAACTTGATGTTGCATCAAAACACACCACAGAATTTCGTGCAGATACTTTAGAAACTATGCTTGAAAACTTTGAAATGTTCTTGCGTGGTGCAGGATTTCAGTTTGATGGTGTTTTAGATGTTGTGAAACCAGAAGAAGAGATTGTATATCACAATGATGATATTCAGTTTGACTTCTCTGAAATTCCACAAAACAACTGGCCATTTGCAGAAAATGTTTCACGCTCTGAAATTAATTTTGCGAGTGAGAAGTAATGCCTACAAAAGATGAAATGGGAAAGTTTGCGAAAGCGATTGATGCGTTAGTAGCAAACACCGATTTAAATTACATAGAAGCAATCGTTCAATATTGTAAAGAAACCGGTTTAGAGATTGAAGTGGCGGCATCATTAGTGAATTCAAATCTTAAATCAAAATTAGCTAATGATGCCATGGATTTAAATTTATTAAAAGATAAAGGTTCTAGGCTTCCAATATGACAGGATTTGAGGCTTTCGGTCTTTACGAATCCCTCAAACTTCATTTTACCAAAGATAGTTATGATTTCTTTCGTTACAATGGCAAGACAAACATAAGTATCACGGCATTTGAAAATCGTAAAGACAAATATCATTTTTATAAACTATCACGCAAGTTTAGCAACCGTGATGAATTAATTTCGTTTATTGTTGCGAATCTGCTTGCAAAAGAAACATTATGGGTTGGTGACTTATTGAGTGACACCGCAGAAGTGAATTTTCGTGAGCATCAGCGTGTTCTTCAATCGTTTTCTTATGTGTTTGAAAATGACTGTAAGGAAGTGTTTGATGGCCATGATGATCCAAATACTGTATTAAAGGTGGATGGCGGAGATTATCCAATATTACTTACAAAGACACTTCGCAAGGAAATACATATTGAGAGCTTTACAATGTTGGCCAAGATTCTGCCATTTATGAAAAATTGGTCTAAAGAGATTTCAGATACAATTCGGTGGCCAACATTTAAAACCAAAGTAGAAAAATTAATGCCATTTTTACCAGAAGATACAAAATACAAACTTATACTTAAAAAAATTATAAAGAAATGATAACAAAAATTTACCTAGACATGGATGGTGTTCTCTGCGACTTTGAAAAGAAGTTTACTGAATACTATGGATTCTTGTCATTGGCTAAAAGAGACCGTAAAGAATGGTCACGAGATTGGGAAGAATTCATTCTGCACAAAAAGGGATTTGAGAAATTGAATTGGTTTCCTGGCGGCCAAGAATTGCTAAATCATGTAAGAAACACCAAATTGCCTGTTGAGATTCTTTCATCAGCCGGCGGCAAGAAGTTTCAAGGTGAAGTTACGGCACAAAAAATTAAATGGCTGCGGAAGCATGGTATTAATTACAAAGCCAATATCGTATCAGGCCGTAAAGAAAAAGCTGAGTATGCCACACCTGAAACAGTTTTAATTGATGATACCGAAGATGTTTTACGGTATTTCACACAGGCTGGTGGCCACGGCATACTTCACAAAAATGTAAAAGATACGATTCAAAAGCTTGACTTGCTACTAAATAAATGATATAATATGTTTTTGTGGATAAGTCGTTTATACATCGTTCATATACCGTTATACGAAAGGAAATACAATGAGTAGTTTTGCAAATCTAAAGCGTGGTCGTTCTGACCTCTCTAAACTCACCAAAGCAATTGAAGCAACAAATCAGACCGGCGAAGGTGGTTCTAAAGACGATAATCGTTTTTGGCAACCTGAAGTAGATAAAGCTGGTAATGGTATGGCTGTGATTCGCTTTCTGCCTGCACCACAGGTTGATGGCGAAGATGCTCTGCCATGGGTTCGTGTATTTTCACACGGATTCCAAGGACCAGGCGGCTGGTTGATTGATAATTGCTTGACAACACTAAATGAAAAATGTCCAGTTTGTGAGCACAACAATACATTATGGAATTCTGGCATTGAAGCAAATAAAGACATTGCTCGGAAGCAAAAGCGTAAATTGTCTTATGTCGCCAATGTTCTGATTGTTTCTGACCCAGCAAACAAATCAAATGAAGGTCAAGTTAAACTGTTTAAGTTTGGCAAAAAAATCTTTGATAAAATTACAGAAGCAATGAACCCTGAATTTGCAGATGAAACACCAATTAACCCATTTGATTTGTGGGAAGGTGCTAACTTCAAACTTAAAATTCGTAATGTTGAAGGATATCGTAATTATGATAAGTCAGAGTTTGCTGAGAAATCGGCACTCTATGATGGTGATGATGAAAAACTTGAGGCTCTTTGGAAATCAGAATATGGTTTGAAAGAATTCCTTGAGCGTAAGAACTTCAAAACTTATGACCAATTGAAACAAAGATTGGACAAAGCACTAGGTTTTGATGGCGCTGCACCTGCACCCAAATCTAAAGCAGCTGATATTACTGCTGAAGATACATCTATCATTGATAAATCTATTGGTGAAGATGATGAAGATTTGGATTATTTCAAATCCCTTGCGGAATCTAACTGATTCTAACCCATGCCATGCAAGTGCTACCCCGGCCTCGTGCCGGGGTTTTTATTAGGCCGCAGCACTAGCTAACATATTGCCTGTATCTTGCCGTTTAGAAGATGCGACCTGTGTTTTATTTACAATTGTCGTATTGTTTGTTGGTGCATTAACAACAACAGGTGTTTGAGGTTTTTGTTGTTCTCTTTGACCTTGTGCGAGGGATGATGATGCAGAAGCCATACCGCCACCGCTTGGTGCTGAAGCGGCCGCTCCAACTTGTGTTATTTTAGGATCATTTAAATATTCTTGGAAATGTTTTGCACGGTCTTCCAATCCAATAAAACCACCATTTACAAATTTAGTGACTGCCTTAATATCTGTCCAATCACCTTTATATTGTTTCATATATTTGATTGCAGTATCAGCTGCAGCTTCAGGCTTTGATACATCATCAGGATTACTTGAATATCCAAATTTTGTATAATTTTGTTTTCCTGTTAATTGAATAAATCCACGGCCACGATACATAAACCCTTCGCCGCCACCTTCTGGTGCATTACCCATACGACCACCATAAAGTCGTTCAGCTACTTTTTGTGGGCCGCCAGCAGCAACAGCTTCAGCATCCTGTGGGCCTGAAAACTTCTTTGGAAACAATTTCATTAATGTTCCGGCTTTATAATTCAGATTTTCACTCAACATTGTAAAGTTACCAGATTCATGGCCAACTTGTGCCATAATTGCAGCACGAGCATTTGGATCTGTTATGTTTGCATCATCCATGGCCTTCAACATAGCTTTTTTACCACTCTCTGAGCCAATTTTTCCTGGTTTTACATCAGCGGAAGTTGGTGGTTTAGCCTCTGGGCTTGGTGCAGCCGGAGCTGCAGCTTTTGGTGTTGGTTTTGGTGCAGCTGCCGATGGTGTTGTCGGCGGCGGAGGTGCAGCCGGAGCTGGCCCAGGAACAACTAATGCTTCTGGTGTTGGCGCAGGTTGTATTGCTTCTTTTTTCTTTGCTTCTTCTTCACGGCGCATTGTTTCAGTTTTAGGAGGTAATCCTAAACGCTGACGAACAATTTCATCATCACCAGTATATTGTTTTTCTTTTTCTAATCTTTTAACTCGCTCAGTTTCTTCAGCTTCTCTTTGTGCTTCTTGTTTTTTTCTTTCTGGCTCAGATTGTTGTCTTTCTAATTTTTTTCTTTCAGCTGAATCGTCAACCTGTGCAGATTCACCTTTTTTACGAATGCCAAGCTTTTCTTTTACCCAATTAGGCAACATATCAATTAGGCCATTAACCTTATTCATAAAACCATCGTATAAGTTTTTTATTGTTTGTATTGGTGAAGTAATTAAATTTTTCCAAAAATTAAAGTATCCAATAAAAAAATCTCCTACTTTGGAAAAAAATCCAGATATTGTATCAATAACTGGTTGTATAAACTCCATTACTTTATCAATAATTGGTTGAATGGATTCTTTAAACCATTCTTTTATGCCATCAACAAATTCACCCATTTTTGTTTTAATAGCATCCCAAAGACCTGTAGCCCATTCAACAAAAGTATCTTTAAATGCTAAAAAAACAACTCCAACAATGGCAGCTAAACCAAGATACTTCATTACTGATTTAAGAATTTTATTTTTTGAAAATGTTTCTTTAAGTTTTTTGACACGATTTACGCCAGGCATCGCAGTTGGTTTTTTCTTTTCATCTTTACCAATTTCAACATCTAACTTTTTAGCCCTTTCACCTTCTTTAAGAAATTGAGCGTCTGCGCCTTTTGCTGGTTCTCCGCCTTCTAACTTAACTAATTTTTGAATGTTTTGTCTAGCAACATTTAAATCACGAGCAAAACCTGGTAAAGACATAAAGTTTTTACCAACAATTTTTAAAAGTGTATTTGGATTTTCTTTGACAACTTTCTGTGTTTTTGCTACACCAAGAACTTTGTCTTTGAGAGAACTACCAAGAATTCCTGCTATATCTGCCATCTTATGTTCTCATCAACATACTTGCTAAATCAGAATTGTATACATCAGCAACTT
>Ga0209990_10000854_pt1 | contig 28422 bp, 17 predicted proteins | sample NOAtaG_6_FD_187304 | JGI IMG/M metagenome (GOLD analysis project Ga0209990, IMG submission 187304) | Freshwater lake microbial communities from Lake Erie, under a cyanobacterial bloom - NOAA_Erie_Diel5S_2200h metaG (SPAdes) (version 2) | ecosystem: Environmental > Aquatic > Freshwater > Lake ...
GCACTGTGGTCACCGAAAGCCAATGGAAACAGGTGATGCACACGGCGCCGTGGCGAAAGTTCTGGCGGGATGACTTTGGCGATGACTACCCGGCCGTTTACATCAGCTGGGATGATGCGGTGGATTTCTGCAGTCGACTCACAGCATTTGAGGGCTGTGTGTACCGATTGCCGACGGAGGCGGAGTGGGAGTATGCCTGTCGGGCGGGCACAGGTTCGGCGTACTGCTGCGGTGATGAGCAGGCAGTACTTGTCGACTTTGCGGCCTTCTACGGAGCTCCGTCATGGCATGCCGACCGGACCATGCTGAGGGCAGCACAGAAACAGGCCAATGCGTGGGGCTTGTACGACATGCATGGGAATGTCTGGGAATGGTGCAGCGACTGGTATGGCGTGTATGAGACTGGCGAAGTGGTCGATCCTGCCGGACCAGTCACGGGTGATCTGCGAGTCTCGCGAGGCGGAGCTTTCACACTCGAAGCAGGGCGCTGCCGCTCAGCAATTCGCAACGGTTTTCGACCGGCTGTGCGCGATCACGATGTCGGATTTCGGGTAGTGAAAGCGACATGGTAAACCGGTGGTGGCTGCGGATGCTGTGCGTGGCGCAGTTGCGGCGGTGTTGTTTGCGGGGACCCTGCCCTGCCCTGCCCTGCCCTGCCCTGCCCGGAGGGCGCGACGGTCCTGCTTTGGGGGGCACGTGTCGCCGGGGCCACACCGGCCACGTATTCTTCCAGATCGCGGCGGTGAACCGCCTCGTGAGCAAAGTGGCTTTAACCGGATGAAGGGATTTGAATGCCCGCCGAGATTCCGCGGGATGGCGACCACGACGCTGTTTCAGTCAGGAATGCGAGGGGCACGCGGTCAAGTGGGTATGCACTTGCAGAATCTGCAGATAGAACACAGCGGCAGCGCGGTCTGCGCAGGAACTGTCGGTTCGTTTTTTGCCGAGTGCGGGAACAGGTTGAGTGGCTGCCATGTCAAAACTCAGTTCATTCTTTGCGCTCCTCGCAGTCACGCTGGCGGCGGCATTCCTGTTCTTTCAGTTGCTGGCCGTGTTTCTGCTGCCGCTGTTTCTGGCTGTCGTACTGGTGGTCCTGCTGCAGCCGGTGTACCAGCGACTGCTGCGGCTGCTGAACGGGCGAAATCATCTGGCCGCTGCGGCGATGACCTTTGCAGTCCTGCTGACCGCCCTGATTCCCGCCGGATTGCTGCTGTCCCTCGCGACTCACGAAGCTGCCCGGGTGGTGGATCAACTGCGGGATGGGCGAGTCCGGGCGCAGGTCGATCAGGCTCGTACCGCCGCTGGACTTGATCTGCCGTTTGCCGAGCACTGGCGTTTCCTGCAGTCCTCCTTCGATCTGCTCAACACAGATGCTCGCAGCGGTGCTCTCGCAGTCGGGCACGGCAAGGCTCTGGCGAAAATGATGCAGGTGGCCGAAGACCTGCATGAGAGAGTTGCTGAACGCCCGCAGCAGGCTCTGCCGGATGCCGATGCACTGCTGTCCGCGCTGAATTCTGCCAGCCAGGCTGAACCGGGTACCCTGAAGTACCAGCAGGAACTGCACAACGCAGTCGTGCAGTTTCAGCAGTACCGCAGTGCGGTGCTGGGACGACCCGTGCGACAACTGCTGCGGGAACTGGCAAACCCCACTCAGGAAGACCTGCGGCACTGGTCAGGTCGTGCTGCGCTCGCGTCTGTCGAATGGGTGGCACTGATTGGCGGTGCGACGGGCCCGGTACTGGTTCAGGCCGTTTTCGGCCTGCTGATTTTTTCCTTTGCCTTGTTTTTCTGGTTTGCCGATGGGCCACAGATCGTGCGCAGTCTGATGCGACTGTCTCCACTGGAGGAGAAGTACGTGTCTGAACTGATCAGGGATTTTGAGGTGCTGGTGCGGGCTGTTGTGGCCGGCAGTCTTGCTTCGGCACTTGTGCAGACCCTGCTGGCGGGATTCGGTTACTGGCTCGCAGGACTGGATTCGGTCTTTCTGCTGGTGGGTGCAACATTACTGATGTCGATGGTGCCCTTTGTCGGGGCTGCTGTGATTTGGATTCCTGCGGGCCTGTGGCTGATCCTTGGCGAAGGCCGGCTGGGCAGCGGAATGTTTCTGCTGGCCTGGGGTGCTCTTGTGGTTTCCACCATTGACAATCTGATTCGCCCGTGGGTGCTGCTGGAACATGCCTCGCTGCACCCGCTGGCCGCGTTGATCGGAGTCGTCGGAGGTGCGCAGGCCCTGGGGCCCATCGGGATTTTTGTGGGTCCGCTGGTGGTCGCCTTCGCCCAGACTCTGCTGCAGCTGCTGTACCGGGAGCTGGCCGAAATGGATGCCACGAAAAAAACGGCTGCTGCCGCTGGCGCAGCCCCCCTGCCGCCTCAGGGCCCGACATCCTGATGCTCACTCAGTTCACTCCGCAGCCACCTTGCTGTAAAACTGAATCGGAAACTCACCCAGCCCCGCTGCAATCGGCGGGATTGCGATGTTCCGACTATTTTTGCGGAGTGTTTCGGAATGCGATTATGTCTGCTGCGAGCATGGCTGGTGTCGGGCCTGCTGAGTGTGCTGTTGGCAGCGACGGTGCCAGCCGGTGAGTCCGGATCGCCAAACACCGCTGCGGCTGCGAATGCGAATGCTGCCTGCAATATCCTGTTCGCCATAGCTGACGACTGGGGGCCTCATGCCGGCGCCTATGGGACTCCCTGGGTACACACTCCGGCCTTCGACCGAGTGGCCGCTGAAGGTGTGCTCTTTCGTCATGCCTTTACCCCCATGGCCAAGTGTGCTCCGTCGCGGGCGATTGTGCTGACGGGACGCAGTTTCTGGCAGCTTGAGCAGGCCGCCAGTCACATGTCGTATTTCCCCGCGAAGTTTACTGTCTGGCCGGAAGTGCTGACGCGTGCCAGTTGGCACATGGGGTTTACGGGCAAAGGCTGGGGGCCGGGAATCGCCGTCGATGCTGCGGGCAAGCCCAGACTGATGACAGGCAAAGCATGGCAGAAACACAAGCTGCAGCCGCCAACACAACATGTCGCCGCGAATGACTACGCGGCCAACTTCCGTGACTTTCTGGATGCTGCTCCCGCAGGTGCTCCGTGGTGCTTCTGGTACGGCTGTCTGGAGCCGCATCGCGACTATGAGTACGGTTCAGGTGTTCGCCAGTCCGGTCGGAAGCCAGCTGAAATCGACCGTGTGCCAGAATTCTGGCCCGATGACGAGACCGTCCGCACGGACATGCTGGATTACGCTTGGGAAGTGGAGCACGCGGATCGCCAGCTGGGGCTGATGCTGCAGGAACTCGAGGCTCGCGGGCTGCTCGAAACGACCCTGGTCATCGTGACCAGTGATCACGGAATGCCGTTTCCTCGGGCCAAAGGTTATGCGTACGACGCCTCCTGTCGCGTACCGCTGGCGATCCGCTGCCCGAATGTGCCGGCTGAGCAGCGAGGGCGCACGGTGGATGACTTCGTCAGCTTCCCGGATCTGGCCCCCACGATACTCGACTACGCAGGCATTGCGACCGCGGATTCCGGGATGGCGGAAATGTACGGGCAATCGCTGCGACCAATCCTGGAAAGTTCGAACAGTGGTCAGATTCAGCCTGAACGGACGCGGGTGATTGTCGGCAAGGAACGCACCGATGTCGGGCGACCTGGTGATGTGGGTTATCCGATTCGCGGACTGCGCACCAGTCGTTACCTGTATCTGTGCAATTATGAACCATCGCGCTGGCCGGCCGGCAATCCGGAAACGGGCTATCCGGACACCGATGGCAGTCCGACCAAGTCTCTGATTCTGCAGCGGGGACGAGTGGATCGCAGTGATCGGAGCTGGCAGCTCAATTTCGGGATGCGACCGGCCGAAGAGCTGTATGATCTGCAGGCGGATCCGGATTGTGTGCGTAATTTGGCGATGCTGCAGCAGCCGGTGGCGGCGGAACTGCGACTGCAGCTGGAAGCCGAACTGCAACGCAGTGGCGATCCGCGGATGACGGGCAACGGGTCTGTGTTTGATGGTTATCCGGTGACCAGCGGCAGCGGGTTCCACGAAGCGGTCCGGGCTGGTCGTCGGCCTCCCGCGGGCTGGATTAATCCAACGGATTTTGAACAGGAACCGGTGCAGCCATGATGTGGTTTCAGACAGGCCTGGTACTGATCAGTCTCTGCTGGATGGGATGCTGCTGTCTGGTCTGTGCAGAGGCCGACGATCGTCCCGGCTTGATTTTGATGATGGGAGATGATCATGGCTGGGAGGAAACCGGTTACAATGGTCACCCGCATGTGAAGACTCCGGTGCTGGACGAGATGGCGCGGACCGGCCTGCGACTGGATCGGTTCTATGCGGCTCATCCCAACTGCTCACCGACTCGCGCCAGTTTTCTGACGGGCCGGCATCCGAATCGCATGGGGACGTTTGCTCCGGGCTGGTCATTTCGGCCGGAGGAGATCACGCTGGCGGCACTTTTGCGGCAGAGTGGCTACCGCTGTGCGCATTTCGGCAAGTGGCATACGGGGCCGGTGCGAGCGGATTCGCCGGTCAGCCCAGGGGCCATGGGTTTTGATGAATGGCTGTCGCACGACAATTTTTTTGAGCTGAATCCGGTACTTTCTCGCAACGGAGCTCGGCCGCAGCAAATTGCCGGCGAAAGTTCAGCGATCCTGGTGGAGGAGACGCTGCGATTTGTCGAGCGGTCACAGAAAATGGGACAGCCATTTCTGGTGGTGCTGTGGTTTGGTTCACCGCATGAACCGTACAGTGGTCTGCCGGAGGATCTGGCGCTGTATGCGGATCTGCCGGCGAGGTATGAGAAGCGGGTGTCGGTCACCTCCAATGAAACGGGCGAACAGGAACGGCGACCGCAGGGCGAAATCCTGCAGGCTCGCTACGCAGAAATTACCGCGATGGATCGCGCGATTGGCAGGCTGCGGGCCGGTTTGACGACTCTTGGTGTGCGTGACAATACCCTGCTGTTTTACTGCGGTGACAACGGGACGTCTGCGGATGCCGCGCTGGGTGCCCCGCATCGCGGCGTCAAAGGCACGCTGTATCAGGGTGGACTGCTGGTACCGGGGTTGCTGGAGTGGCCGAGTCGAATTCGCGAGCCGCGGGTTTCCGTGGTGTCTGCCAGCACCAGTGATCTGCTGCCGACAGTGTGCAGGCTGGCCGGAGCGGACCTGCCAGGGCGTCCGCTGGACGGACGGGATCTCAGCGGAGTCCTGGATGGCAGCCTGACGGAGCGACCGGAGCCTCTGTATTTCTGGGAGTATGCGGCAGCGGGGCGTGGCCGCGGCAGGCCGTGGATTGAGCCGCGTCTGCAGGAAGGAACGACGCCGCTGGTCAAGAAAATGGCCGGTAAAGCGACTCGCGATTTTACCAATTTTCACTACGACACATTCGATGAGCAGTCATACCGCGGATCGCGGGCCATGGTGGATGGTGACTGGAAACTGGTTTTGTCGGGTGACAGGACAGAGTTATTCAATGTGCGGCTGGATCCGGCGGAGTCTGAGAATATTGCTGCGAGGGAACCCGTGCGGGTGCGTGGCCTGGAGGAGAGACTGCGGTCCTGGCAGGACGGTGTGCTGAAGAGTCTGGCTGGGGGAGACTATCAGCAGTGATGGACCGTCGTCGGTCAGCGATGAGCAGCCGTGCGGTGTAAGCGTCAGCAAGCAGGTTGTGCGGACGCTGCCGACGTGAATCTTGCTGGAACAGGGCCGGTATGAATCCGTTGCAGACTGGGCTTTTTGAGTGAAGTGGCCGCGGGGCCCAGCGAAGCTCGCTGAGAACAAACAACATCACAATCAGACGGTTGTGAAAATATACAAAAATGAATAAAAACACAATTGAATAAATTCATTTTTTATGTCATAGTTGGGGCGGTATTGGCACGGGTGTGATGCGAGGGTGTCGGCATTGAGCGAAAAGGCAATAAATCATGCGGAATATCAATGGTGCCCACGCCACTGGTGATGACTTTTTCGGTCGTGAGCCGGAGTTGTTGCGGCTGGTGAGAACGCTGCTGAATGACAGTGTGCTGCTCTCGGCGCCTCGGCGTGTGGGGAAGTCGTCACTGATTCTCAGGCTGCAGGAATTGCTGCGTTCAGGTTTTCAGTCACACTCGTTGCGGCAACTGCTTGACGAACAGGGGCTGCTGAAGCCAATTCTGGAACTGACGTCGGTGCCGATATTCATTAACGTCGAGGACTGCACTTCTGAGCTTGAGTTTGCGAAAAAGCTGGCTGCGGGGCTGCAGCAGCAGGGGCATTTTCGTGCCGGGCTGCAACAGGAACTGGGAAGTATCATTCGCACCTTCATGGAATCGGTTGGTGTATCGAAACCCCCGGTTCCGGGGCTTGACCTGCCCCTCGGTGACGCAACAGTCAAATCGACTATTCGTGGGTTGATTGACAGCCTGTTCAGCAACGTCCAGGCTCAGTCGAATTCCGGCAGGCCGATCATCGCGATCGACGAACTGCCTGAATTCCTGCTGGCCCTTGAGAAGCAGGACCACGGCGTCCGTCGTGTTTCGGAATTTCTGCACTGGTTGCGAGCACTGAGGCAGCAGTCCAGTGACTGCGTGCGTTGGATTTTTCTGGGCTCCATTGGGCTGGATACCTTCGTCGACCAGCGTTCGCTTACCAAAACTCTGGCGGGTCTTGTGCCGATGTCTCTGGGGGCGTGGGAACCGAACGAAGCGGACGGTTTTTTGCGGGCCATCGGCCCGGCCGTTGGTCTGGAACTGGATGCTGCGGTGCGAGCAGAGATCCTGGAGTGCGCTGGCTGGGCGATCCCTTATCATCTGCAGATCATCATTCAGTCTCTGGTAGAGCTGAAATCCGCGCGGCTGCCAGTGAACGGGCAGTCCCTGACGGCGGTGACGACGGGCGATGTGGCTGCCGCGATTGAGCGACTGCTGCAACCTGATGGTTACATGCGTTTTGACACGTGGCGACAGCGGTTGAGGGATCAGCTGGGGGACTCTGAGCACAGAGTGGCCATGCTGATCCTGAAGCGGCTTTGTACTGCTCCTCAGGGGCTGCCTCGCGAACTGCTGCAGCTGGAACTGCTGCGGTTCAGGCCGCAGGATCCACCTGATGCGACAGCCGAACTGCTGTCACGGTTGTTGGCGATGCTGCAGCGTGACGGCTATCTGCTGGAGCAGGATGGCCAGTATGCGTTTCGCTCGTTTCTGTTGCGTGAGTACTGGCATCGTCGAGAGGTGCGCTGATGTCTGAAGATTGCCCGGTCGTGCCCGTGATTCCTCTGCATCGCCTGCGGGTTTACAATCCGGCGCGGATGAATGACGACGAGATCACGGTGCTTTTTGCGGTTCGCGAGGAGCTGTTGCAGCGAATTCTATCTGATGTCAGCCACGAGCTGAACGACAGTCGCCCGCAGCATCACCTGCTGGTGGGACAGCGGGGCATGGGTAAATCCACGCTGTTGTTGCGGCTTGCGGCGGCGTTTCGCAGCCCACCGCTGCGGGACCGTTTTATTCCGTTGTCGTTCGCTGAAGAACAATACACCATTGATCGGCTTTCGCAGTTCTGGCTGAACTGCCTTGATTCTCTGGCCGACAGCTGCGAGCGGGACGGCAGCGAAGTTCAGGCACGCACAATAGACCAGATCGTCTCTGACATCACCGCCGGGCAGCCGTCTTCACCGAGGGACGATGCGGCTGCGTCGAGAGCGGCGCTGGATGCCTTTCGTGATGCGGTCAGGCTGACGGGGCGTCGCCCGGTGCTGCTGATTGACAATCTGCAGCTGATTTTTGAGCGGACGGCGGAGCAGCAGCGTGAATTTCGGGCGGCCCTGACCGCACCGTCTGCCCCAATTCTTGTGGCAGCGGCTCCGCAGTTGCCGCTGCAAATGAACGAATACGGTTTTCCGCTTTATGATCATTTCAAAATACATCAGCTTGGTGCACTCTCGCTGCAGGACATGCAGCGGCTGCTGCTGCGACTGGCGGACCGCACGGATAAACCGGCAATCCGTCGGCATGTGCAGGACCATCCAGGTCGAATTCAGGCTCTGCATCAGCTGACAGGTGGTAACCCGCGGACCACAGTGCTGCTGTTCCACCTCTACGCTGAGGACTGTTCGCCCTCGGTGGCCGAAGATCTGGAAAAGCTGCTGGATGACGTAACTGCGCTCTACAAGGGGCGTTTTGAAGAGCTCTCTGACCAGCAGCAGGTGATTGTCAGCCGGCTGGCCGAACACTGGGATCCGACTGACAGTCGGACACTTGCCGCAATCACTCGTCTGGAACCCGGCCAGATCAGCAGTCAACTGGATCGCCTGCTGAAAGCCGGTGTTGTGGAGGAGGTGGAACTGTTCGGTACGAAGCGCAGCGGCTATCAGCTGGCCGAACGGTTTTTCAATATCTGGTTCCTGATGCGACACGCCTCCAGGCGTCTCAGGCAGCCCCTGCGATTTCTTACGAAGTTTTTGGAAACGCTCTACGAGACCGGCGAGCGGGAGAACATTGCACGTATGTGGAGCAATTCGCGGGGGTTAAGTTCTGGTTCGCTGCTGTTCAGCCGCGCTCTGGCTGACTCGATATCTGCATCACCCGCCCGTGGTGATCTGATTCGCAACACCGAGCTGGAAGCGCTGCTGCGGCACCGTGAGAACGCTTCCCGTCGCGTTGAAGAGCTGCTGGAACTGGACAAAGTCACCCCCGCGGTGCTGGAGTTTGCCGAACTGCACAGGCGGCTGACTGAGGAATACGGCGCTGCTGCCTGTCGGCAGATTCTGGGAAGCCTTCGCCAGTTTGTGCGGCGTCGCAGGGGGCAGCTGGCAGCTGTGCACCGACCTTCGGCAGAACAGATCGAAGCGGTGCTTCAGGAAGTCAGCGCGGCTGAACGCAGTCTGGTCGTGGAGTTTGGCCAGCGGGCAGTGGAGTGGCTGTCCGAGCGGCTGGTCCGCGGACAGCTCTGTCAGCGGGATTCCGCTGACGACTGGGAACGGACCATGGCGGCTGCGGTGTCTGAGGGCGAGTCGGCAGTGCGACTGGTGGTTGATCATCTTCCTGACAGGCTGGTCGGTCAAATCCAGCCGCAGTTTCTCGAGCAGGCTGCAAGCGTGCTCGCGGCAGACCAGGCACAGACAGCGATTGGCTGGTACAATTCCGCGTGGCGACTGCACGTGAAGCTGCAGCGTTACGCGGAAGCGGAGTCTGCGTATCGGCGATCGATCGAGCTTGATGGGGCTTGGGCGATGCCGTGGAATGGTCTGGGCAATCTGTTAAGTGACCACCTGCAGCGTTACGCGGAAGCGGAGTCAGCGTATCGGCGATCGATCGAGCTTGATGGGACTTGCCCGTGGCCGTGGAATGGTCTGGGCAATCTGTACTGCGACTTTTGGGGGCGTTTTCCTGAGGCCGCCGAGGCTTACTCGCGGGCCTTGTCTCTCGATGCGAAGAATGCCGCTGTCTGGTATAATCTTGTGTTTCTGCAGCGTGATTTTTTGAGCGATCTGGCAGCAGCTCGGCAGTCCTTTGCTGTCATTGAATCAGAGTTTTCTGCTGAGTTTGTGGATACTCGCGAACTGCATCGGGGGTTATTTGCAGCATACGAGCAGAATCTAGGTCTGGCGGCCGGTCACTTTGATGCGGCGCTGGATCTGGTGCCCAGCGGACTGCCGTCGACTACTGCTTGTGACTGGTGCAGAACTGCAGCGGTCCTGCTGGAATTGGGGCATGGGGAGTGGTTTCAGCAAGTGCTGCAGCGGCGCGGGCACAATCATTCCCTGCGGCCTTTTTTCGAAGCCATCAGGGCTCAGACGATTGGTGAACGTGCTGCGCTGCTGAATGTGGCCCCGGAAGTTCGTCCGGCAGCGGGCTGGCTGTATGATCAGATTGAGCAGCGTCGGCAGCGTCTGCAGAATGTCCATCGCAGGCAGGTGAGTTCGCGGTCGCGTGGGCGGCCCGGTCGCAGCAGATCGAAAAGTTGAATTGGCGGAACCGCCGGAATGCGAGTTACAGTTTGCGGGGGGGCCTGAGCCACGCGTGAACACGAATGGCGGGCGACCGGGGCGAGCCACGGACGGGAGTCCGCGGGTGCTCCTGCTGCAGGACCGTGGCGAGTTGGCTTTTGAGGTTGCGCTGCGGGCTGCTGGTGATGTGGTTTGGCTGAGGTTCAGGAGCCGATCAGAAATTTCTCAATGGCGTCCAGGCCCTGAACCAGCGATTCCATGGAGGCAGCGAAGCTGAGTCGCACATAGCCGGGGGCACCGAAGGCATCACCGGCGACAAGGGCTACGTGAGCCCGATCCAGCAGGGCCGTGCAGAAATCTGTGGCATTGGTCACCGGCGTCCCACCGCCAACGGGGCGACCGAAGTAACTGGCCACGTTGAAGAATACGTAAAACGCTCCGCCTGGCTCGGCAAAGCTGAGTCCAGGAATGGCCTTCAGGCGACCGCAGACGTAGTCGCGTCGTTTCACAAACTCCTGACACATCTCGGCTACGCACTCCTGCGGACCGTTGAGTGCCGCCAAAGCGGCATACTGGGAGACACTGCAGGGGTTTGAGGTCTGCTGGCTTTGCAGTTTGTTGATGGCGGCGCTGACATTTTCAGGGGCCAGCGTCCAGCCGATTCGCCAGCCGGTCATTGCATAGGCCTTACTGACGCCGTTGACAATAACCGTTCGTTTCCTGACCTCTTCACCCAGGGCTGCGAACGAACGAAACTCGTGGCCCGGGTAGATCAGCTTGTCGTAAATCTCGTCCGACAGCACGATGATGTCCTTCTCGACTGCCACCTCCGCGAGGGCCTGCAGGGCGGCAACCGGATAGACACCACCGGTCGGGTTGCTGGGACTGTTCAGCATCAGCATGCGAGTTCTGGGAGTGATGGCAGCCCGAAACTGAGCGGCTGAAAGGCAGAATCCGTCCTGCTCGCGAGTTTCCACGAGTACCGGTTTGGCTCCTGTCAGTTCCACGAGCGCCGAGTAGCTGACCCAGTAGGGAGTGGGGATGATCACTTCATCACCCGGCTCACAGCAGGCCACCAGTACGTTGTGCAGGCAATGCTTGGCTCCGTTGGACACGGTGACTTCGGAGGGCTTCCAGGTGACGCCATGATCGCGCAGGAAGGCGTCACAGATGGCCTTTTTCAATTCCGGAATGCCGGTGGCCGCAGTGTATCGGGTGAATCCTGCGTCCATGGCTTTGCGAGCAGCTTCGCGGATGTGTGCCGGAGTAATGAAGTCAGGTTCACCGACGGTGAACTCAAGAACATCAATGCCTTTCGCTCGAAGTTCACGAGCGCGAGCGGCCGCGGCGAGAGTCTCTGAAGGCTTGAGTTGGTTGACGAGTGATGATGTGTGCATGGCAGCGAAAATCGATCTGACAGGCGGCCGCGGAATCAGGAGGCCAGACTGAAAACCAAACCGACAGCAGCGGCGGGGCCGCACCGCGGGGAACAGAGTGCCTGCCGCAGGTCAGGCCTGCCACGCCGCGGGAGCAGGGCGAAACTGACGGCGACGAGAGCTTAGCAATTTTGGATGGTCAGGCCGAAGCCACACGGTCGATGGATGCAGTTTTTCCACTGAATGGAAGCATCATTCCTCGTCAGCGAGGTTGTAGTAGACCCAGCGGAAGGGGGCCAGGAGCAGTTTCAGCAGGCCAAATGGACGGTAGTGAGCAATGAAGCAGTGCTGACAGTACATCTGGCGAAATCCGAAAAACCAGATCAGCCGATCCAGCGGGCCCATCTTCATGGGCGCCAGCACCTTCATGCAGAAATGGCAGCGGTAGTTCATCGCACGCCACCATGCCGAAGGGACAGTCGATTTTTCCCGTCCCGAAGTTCCGTTTGGAGTACGGGACGAACCTTTACGAGACATTTCTGATTGGTGCCTGCCTGCACAGTTCGCCTGAGCCTTGTCGGCTGAGGACGACTGCTTTGAAGTCAGTTGACTGGGAAGTCCAGCGGTGGAAGATTGCCGGTTGAGTGGTCTGTTCGGAGTTTCGGAAACAGTCCTGGCTGTTTTGGAACGCGAATCGGCCTCGAGTGTAGTGGAGCAGTCTGCAGACGCAAGATCGAATTTCAGCGTTTGTCCTGGGGTGAGGGTATTTGCTGCCTGCAGTGGTGAGATATTCGGCGCAATCGGAAGAATGAAGGCCTGAGCCTGAGTGAGCGTTTGTCCCGTGGATTGCGAGGGTTCATCCTGGTCGCAAGGTCTGATCCGGATTTGACTCATGGCGTGCTCCGTCTCCGCCAGCACTGGGTGGAAGTGAATCTGTTCTCTGGCTCTGATTCGAGTTGAGCAGCGTCTGATCGTGAGAAAACTCGACGGTCCTCCCGCTTGTCCTCGGACTGTTCCGTCTGGATAGGGGTTCTGCTGACTTTACCGGACACGCCGGTCGTCATAGACTCGTGTCACAACAGCCAGCACGACGTGCCCACCCGTTAGGTGAGATATTTTGAATCTTTGTTTCCGGGGTTTGGAAAATATTTTTCCGTGTGTTTGTGCAGTTCGAACTGCCTGTGCTGCAATCGCTCGTGTTTAATTCCAGTGTTATCTGCAGAGGGGTTTCTGAAATGAGGATCAACTGGTTGTTCATTTTGTTCGCTGGTGTGCTGGCTGGTCTGCCTGCCGCTTCGGTTTCGGGGCAGGATGTGAAGCCTTCTCGAGTTCTGATGCTGACTCAGAGTGTCGGATTCATGCACGGCAGTGTGCAGCGGAAAGCGGCGGACAAGTTGGCTGTTGCCGAAGTGGCCATGATCCAGCTGGGCGAGAAAACTGGTTTGTTCAAGGTGGACTGCACGCAGGATGCGGCTGCGGATTTCACAAAGAGCAACCTGCAGAACTATGACATCGTGATGTTCTACACCACCGGTTCACTGCCGATTGCCGAGTCGGATCGCCAGTATTTCTTCGGTGAGTGGCTCAAGGAGAAAGGTCACGGTTTTTTGGGTTTTCATTCGGCGGCCGACACTTATGGGGACTACCAGCCGTACTGGGATATGGTTGGGGGAACATTCAATGGTCATCCGTGGAACGCCGGTAACGAAGTCACGATTACCGTACATGAGCCGAAGAATCCGCTGATGCAGTCGTTTGGTGAAGAGTTTGTAATTCGGGATGAGATTTACCAGTACAAGAACTGGCAGCCGGAAAAGGTGCGGGTGCTGATGAGTCTGAACATGGCCAGGTGCCGTCCGTCGATGCCGTACCACGTTCCTGTGGCGTGGATCAAGGAGTATGGTGCGGGTCGGGTGTACTTCAACAATCTGGGCCACAACGAGACCTCGTGGGCGGACCAGCGTTATCTGAAGTCGATCACGGAGGCTGTTCGCTGGATCCGTGGCGACATTCAGTTGGATGCGAAGCCGAATCCGGATCTGTCGGCTCAGCAGGAGCAGACAGCAAAGGCAGCGGCCGAGGCAGTTGGCAAGTCGAACTAATTGAGGAAGTTGACTCGTCGGCAGCGGCAGAATCTGCCGCTGCTCGGCATGCAGACGGGCGTACTGCATGCGCGTGGTCTGCCGAGTGCCGCGTTCCGCCGCAGGTTTCTGCTGTTCATGGCCGTTCCGTGTCCACTGGCGATGCGGAAGGCTGGTGCCGGTGGTCTTCACGACTTGCTGGTGAGGGCTGGGGTGTCCTATGGTCCGGACCGTGGCTGACTGCACCGGGGGGGGGCGGTCTGCCGTTACGGATCAGGTTGATCGACCTGCAAGCTGAAACTGAAACATCGGCATGTCCCCCTGCCTGCAGCAGCACTGGCCATTCGCTGGTCGACGCCAAACGGTGCGCGGCGGGCTGAGACTGTTGTCAGCATGCCGTTTGTTGTCGCTCCTGCTGTTGCTTCTGCCCGTTGCTGCCGGCTGTTTGCTTTGCGAGCCGGCTGTCGCTCAGGATGGGCTGCTGATCCCGCAGGACTCGCCGGCCATCGCTCCGGTTCCGGACTTTGTTCCACCTGAACCTCCCGGGTCTGCGTCGTCGGAACCTCCCGAGCGGACTCCTGATATCCTTGAGATGCCATTTTCGCCGCAGACTCCGGCTGATATTTTTGCCGAACCGACACCACGGCTTGAGACGGCGGCACCGCCTCAGGATGTCCCGCGCGGATACACAGGGGCTACGGGAATTCGCCCCAGTGAACAGCAGCAAACGCTGGACTTTGTTCCTGTGGAGGATCGCTGGCGGATGGGATTTCCTGACAAAGATCGTTATCGCGACGGCAATCCGCGCGGGGACGATCGTTTCGGAGAACTGGGTCACTGGTGGGATCCCTATAACCAGAATGTCCTGAAGGGCGACTATCCGATCATCGGGCAGCACACGTTTTTGAATGTGACAGCCACGAACTTCATGCTGCACGAGTTTCGGAAGACACCCACGGGGACGTCTCCGTTCGAAAGTACCGTCGGGCCGGGGCAGCAGGAGTTTTTCGGGGATCCGGATCAGTATTTTTTCATCAACAATTTCAAGCTGCAGTTGAGCCTGTTTCACGGTGACGCGGGGTTCCGACCGTTTGACTGGCAGATTCGGATGACGCCAGTTTTCAATCTGAACTATCTGGATGTTGAAGAGCTGGCTGTGGTGACTCCGGATGTCCGCAGCGGAACCACTCGTGCTCGCGGCTATGCGGCGATGGAAGAGTGGTTTCTCGAAACGCGTCTGGCTGATCTGAGCCCCAGTTATGACTTCATTTCAGTCCGTGCCGGTTCGCAACCCTTTGTGAGTGACTTTCGAGGTTTTGTGTTTGCCGACACCAATCGCGCAGTGCGTCTGTTCGGGACGCGTTTGTCCAATCGGGATCAGTTCAATCTGATCTGGTTCGATCAGACGGAGAAGGACACCAACAGCACTTTGAACACGTTCGACGATCGCCACCAAAACACGCTGATCGCCAACTACTTCCGTCAGGACTTCATTTTTCCCGGTTACACAGCGATGGTCAGTCTGCATCACAACAGTGACCAGCCCAGTGTGGAGTATGATCGCAACAATGTCCTGGTGCGACCGGATCCGGCCGGTGTTTTTCGACCTCATGAAGTGGATGCCTGGTATCTGGGATTTGCCGGTGACGGGCATATCGGCCGATTCAACATCAGCCACGCATACTATCATGTCACCGGGACGGACAGTTTGAATCCGATTCAGGGTGAGCGATCGCAGATCAGCGCTGACATGGCGGCACTGGAGCTTTCCGTAGACCGCGACTGGGTGCGTTTCCGCACTTCGGGATTCTGGTCTTCGGGGGACGACGATCCGAATGATGGTCAGGCGAATGGCTTTGACTCGGTGCTGGACAATCCCAATTTCGCGGGCGGTCAGTTCAGTTTCTGGCAGCGGCAGCAGATTCGTCTGTTCGGTGTGAATCTGAAGCAGCGGGAAAGTCTGGTCCCCAATCTGCGTTCCAGCAAATTTCAGGGGCAGAGCAATTTTGTGAATCCGGGGTTGCGTTTGCTGAACGGCGGCATGGATTTCGAGATTACTCCGAAATTGCGGGCGATTACCAATGTGAACTTTCTGTGGTTTGATCAGACGGCGATTCTCGAGCGATTTGCTTATCAGGACGGGATTGCTCGCAGCATCGGCACGGATCTCAGTCTGGGTCTGGAATACCGTCCATTGCTGAGCGATAACGTACTGATTGCCGGTGGTGTTTCGGCACTGCTTCCGGGGCGTGGATTTGATGATCTGTACGGTGTGACTGATCCGCTGGCGGCAGCGGCAGGTGCCACTGGTCGGGCGGAGAATCTTTACGGCATGTTCATGGATCTGGTGCTGACCTGGTGATTACTATGACTCGAGCACTGATTCTGATCGCGATCAACGTCACCCTGTTTGGGTGCGGCTTATTCTGGCTGCGCGAAGTGCGGCAGGACGAGTGGTACCTGGTAGCTGGTGAACAGTCTGACAATCGCCGCACTGCGGATCGCACAGCTGGTCGGGCCAGACTCGATTCAGGGCAGGCAGAGCATTCTGACGACGAGGGGCGAGTCCGACTGGGATCGGCTCCGGCACCCGTCCCTGCCCCGTCCCCTTCGCTGCGGAGGCAGCCGGAACTGGGCAGTATGGCTCAGAGAACTCCCGAGCAGGCGGCTGCGCTGAGTGTCGGCTGCATATCGTGTCACAAGGATGCACACGATCCGCACTACAGCAGTGCGGTGCATCTGGGTTGCGTTGACTGCCATGGTGGTAACCCCATGGCTCAGACAAAGGACACTGCCCATGTGCATGCTCGTTTTCCCGATGTCTTCCGGACGTCGGCCAATCCGGTGCGATCCTACACTGTGCTGAATCATGAGGATCCTGAGTTCATTCGTTTTGTGAATCCCGGGGATCTGCGGATAGCGCATTTGAGCTGCGGTACTTCCGGGTGCCATGGCACGGAGACGCTGCAGGTGAAGAAGAGCATGATGACGCACGGCTGCATGCTTTGGGGGGCGGCTCTTTACAACAATGGGGCGGTATCGGACAAGTGGTCGCGTTATGGTGAAAGTTACAGCATGCACGGGACTCCGCAGCGTTTGCAGACCGTGCCTGCTCCGACGCCCGAGGAAACAGCCCGCAAGGGGGTATTGCCGTATCTGGAACCGTTGCCGAGATTTGAAATCACGCAGCCGGGCAACATTCTGCGAATCTTTGAACGTGGCGGTCGTTTTGTGACTGACATCGGCATTCCGGAACGTCTTGAGGAATCCGGGCGTCCGCGGACACGTCTCAGCAATCGCGGGCTCGGCACCGGGACGCGCACCGACCCCGTGTTTATCGGACTGCAGAAGACGCGTCTGCTGGATCCAACGCTCAATTTCCTGGGGACCAATGATCATCCGGGGGACTTTCGATCCAGTGGCTGCACGGCCTGCCACATAGTCTATGCCAATGACCGTTCGCCTGTGCATTCGGGACCATTTGCAAAATACGGCAATCGTGGTCTGGCAGCCGCGGTGCAGGATGATTTTACCGGACCTCCGGATCCCACCATTCCGAAGAATGAGCCCGGTCACCCGATCGCCCACCGTTTCACCACAGGCGTACCCACCAGTCAGTGTATCGTCTGCCACATGCATCCCGGCACGACTGTGATGAACAGTTATCTGGGGTTCATGTGGTGGGACATGGAAACTGATGCTCGTTTTATGTATCCGAAGCGTGAGCGTGAGCCTTCGGCCGAACAATTCATGCAGTCGACCATGTCTGACCCGCACGAAGCTTCGGCGCGAGGAAACTGGTCCGATCCGGAGTTTCTGACCGAATCAAGTCGCCTGAACAGCCAGCTTGAGTACACGCAGTTCGCCGACTTTCATGGCCATGGCTGGATGTTTCAGGCTGTGTTTCGCAAGGATCGAAGGGGCATTCCGGTCGATGCGTTCGGAAACGTGGTGCCGGAACCTGATGCAGCGCTGCGGCAGCGAGCAGTGCAGCGGGCTGAGCGTGCGAAGGAGCTGCGGCAGGACATTGACTGGACCGGACCGGATGCGCTCGAGCGAGTTCGCAGGGCGGATGAAGAATTGTTGCGGCAGCATGCCGGTGTACCGGTGCATTTGCTGGACATTCATCTGGAGAAGGGCATGCACTGCGTGGACTGCCACTTTGTGCAGGACATGCACGGAAACGGAAAACTGTACGGAGAAGTGCGAGCGGCGATTGAAATTCGCTGCGAAGACTGTCACGGGACGGCAGTCAGTAAAGCGGGAATCGTGATCGAGGGACGCCGCGAACTGCGTACGGGAGGCCCTGCAGCGGAAGAGCGGGATGGTCAGACGGTGGGACGCAGTCTGTCTGCCATGAGAACTCCCTTCGGTCGACGCCGATTTGAGGTGATCAATGACCGGATTGTACAGAATTCGATGGTGGAGCCTGGGCTCAGCTGGCCCGTAACGCAGGTGGCCGACACGCTGGACCCGGAGCAGCCTGAGTACAATGCGGCTGCCGCTCTTGCCAAGACGGTTCGACTTGATGACTCAGGCCAGTTCAAATGGGGTGAAGTACCGGCGGACGGACGCTGCGGCCACAACACCTCAACAATGTCGTGCATCGCCTGTCACACTTCGTGGAATCCCAGTTGTTATGGCTGCCATCTGCCTCAGAAAGCTGCTCGCAAGACACCCGCTCTGCACAACGAAGGTGACATCACCCGCAATCAGGTGTCTTACAACTTTCAGACTTTGCGAGAAGACGTGTTCATGCTGGCAAAGGATGGAAATGTGACGGGGAACCGGATCGGGCCGTCGCGATCGTCCTGTGCGATTCATGTCACCTCGTACAATCTGAATCGTGAGGCTGTCTACACTCAGCAGCAGACAATTTCAGCTGACGGGCTCAGCGGCATTGCCTTCTCAACCAATGTTCCGCACACGGTGCGAGGCAAAGGGGAGACGAAAAGCTGCACGGACTGTCATCTGTCAGACAGCGGGGACAACAATGCCGTGCTGGCACAATTGCTGATGCATGGTACCAATTACTTCAATTTCATTGGCAGGAATTGCTGGGTGGGTGCCGGCGATCATGGATTGTTTGCCGTGCAGGTCACAGAGCGTGATGAGCCACAGTCCGTGATCGGCAGTACGATGCATCGGGCTGTTTATCCGCAGCGCTGGAAGGAGCACCATGAGCATCAGAATCAGCTGCAGCATGCTCATGAACATCCCGGGGTGGATATTGGTGATCAACTGCTGCGACCAGGCAAGAAGCCGGAAATCCTGAGTCTGCAGGTGCGTGGCGAGTATGCGTATGCAGCCTGCGGTGAGGGCGGAATTCGAGTCTTTGATATCGCGTTCATCGAACATAAGGGGTTTTCAGAGCGAATTGTTACCGCGCCTGTCTCCCCGGCTGGACAGAAATTCCATGTGCCATCCCGATTTGCTACGGACATCGCCGCTCCCACAACCATCGCGCCGGATCCGACACGAGTGCAGCAGCCGGACAATCAGGAAGCCGACATCCATCCGCTGTATGGCTACCTGTATGCCACCGACCTGCATGAAGGCCTGATCATGACTGCAGCCGGTACACTGCTCGACGGAAATCCGCTGAACAATTTTCTAAAGAAGGACGTCGTCTTCAATCCGAACGGTTTGCTGAATGGAGCCAGTTCGATCACGATCATCGGCACTCACGCGTGGATCTGCTGCCGAGCGGGCATTGTGATTGTCTCACTGGAAGATCCGCAGCGGCCACGAGCTGTGCGCGTGCTGGGGCCGGACCAGTTGCAGAATCCGCGTGCCGTGGAGGCTCAGTTTCGGTATGCCTTTGTGCTTGATCAGCGGGGCCTGCAGGTGCTGGACATCACTCAGCCCGAGAATCCGCAGCCTGCCGCGTCAATGCCGCTGGCCGATGCCCGCAGCCTTTATGTGGCGCGCAGCTACGCTTTTGTGGCGGCCGGGAAAAACGGTCTGGTCGTCGTGGATGTCGAGACTCCGACGGAGCCGCGAATCGATCAGGTCTATACGGCTGGCGGAGAGATCAATGATGCGCGGGATGTCAAACTGGGCATCACTTACACCAGTCAGTTCGCGTATGTGGCCGACGGGCATAATGGGCTGCGGGTGATTCAGCTGACATCACCGGAAACGCCGGGCAACGCGGGTTTCAATGTCCGGCCACAACCCATGCTGGTGGCCAGCTGGCCGGCTCCCGAGGGCGGTGAAATTGTCTGCGTGGCAGAGGGTGTCGACCGGGATCGGGCGATCGACGAAGCTGGTAATCAGCTGGCGGTCTTCGGTCGCGTCGGTGCGAGGCCACTAAATCTGGCTGAGCAGAGAAAATTGTACCTGCAGCCGTCCGGATTGCCGTGGACGGTCGTGGATCCTCAGCGCGACTGGACCATGAGAGATTCCGCGGAGCGTGAGTCACAGCTGCGTCGACAACTGCGGCAGTTTTATGGACCGGATAGTCGGCAGTCGCCCTGAGCTGCAGGTTTTCCCACGATTTCGAGGGTCCCCTCATCCGTTCGGCACACAGCTTGCTGTTTGAGTGCTGCGACGGGGAGATCGCTGATTTGCATCCAATCTGTCGCTGCAGTGTCGCTTTTCAGCAACATCGGCAGCACGAATGATGCCTGCAGGCTTCATGGCAAATGTGCAGTCAGCAGCGAGCTCCCCTGAGGTTTTGAGCAGCATTGAATTCTGCAAACACTGCGGACGGGGGGAGACAGCATGGCCGGCGATGTAATTCTGCATGTTGGGATGCCACGGACCGGTGCCTCATCGATACAGGAGTCCCTGTATTACGGGCTGGACAACCCGGAAACACTGTACTTCAGTTTTGATGAGACGAAAGCCACAGCAACTGTCAACGCGTTGTTCGCCACAGATCCGTCGGATGATCCGCGATTGAGGATGCTGGGATGGTCACCGGAGAGGTTTACGGAATTCCAGCGGACGGCCGAGCAAAAACTGTGGAATGCTCTGTCGGTTGCCACGTCCACCCACAGTACGCTGTATTTGTCGGCAGAGAACTGCTGGGTGATGCAGGCGGCGGAACTGCAGTCACTGAAGAAGTTCATCGATGCGGCAAGACTGCCGATTCGTGTCATCGCGTATGTACGTCCGCGACATGACTGGCTGGAGAGTCGATTTCAGGAGTACATTGCTCGGGGAGGCCGCAGCTTTCGAGTGGTGCCTGCACGCATGGATGTGATCAACTATGCGGAAAGAATTCATACGCTGGAACAAGTCTTTGGACGAGGCATGGTCGAACTGGTTCCATATGCTCCGCATCTGTTCCCTCGTCAGTGTGTCGTCCGGCACTTTCGGGCGAGGCGGCAACTGGATCTTCCGATGGAATCGATTCGCAGGACTCCGGGTAGTCTCAGTCTCCCGGCCTTCAGACTGTTGTATGCCTACCGCCAGCAGGTTCCGCAGCGGCGGGGATCCAGGTCCGCTGTGATGCAGAATGAATTGCTGCTGAAGCAATTGTCTGCCCTGCCCGGGGCGCCGCTGCGGTTGCATCCGGATCTGGTGGCCCCAATACTGGAGCCTTTGCAGGATCAGTTGCCGCTGGTTTCCGACCGGGTCGGGCTGCAGTTTCCGGAAACGTGGGGTGAGCGTTCAGAGGCAGATTGTGTTCGCAGTGAGCAGGATCTGCTGAACTTTTGCGAGGAATCGCTGGATTGGCTGTGTCAGGTCAGTCGCATGCCGCAGATTCGCAGGGGATCTGCGGAGCAGACAGCTCAGCAGGTGGCGGAGCGGGTGGAACGCCTGAGATCTGCGATTCCGTTGTCCATGACGATCCAGTGGAACCTGGATGCTACAAAACGCTTCCTGCGGCGTGTCGCACAGAATCTGTGAGTCAGTCCAGTTCGGACTGCTGTGCCTGATCGACGCGTGTCCGTACAGTCCGCCGATCGAGTTGCAGCAGCTTCGCTGCCTTTTCAAAACTGGCGGTCTGGCGATAGGCAAATCGACAGTACTGCTGCAGCACTTCGTCGGCGGTCAGAGTAAGTTCCGCCATGCCGCGAAACACTGATTGCAGTTCAGTCGGAAGTCCGTCAGCGGACTGGCTCTGCTGTCGCGATGCCGGTACATAACTGCCGCAGATCAGAACGTTGCGGACGCACTGCTCAAGCTCACGGATGTTGCCCGGCCAGTGATAGTCTGCCGGCACGTGCTGACTGATCCAGCCGAGAACTTCAGCGGCCAGTTCATCCTGTTCGTCCGGGCAGATTCGTCCGGCAATCTGCCGAACCAGATCTTGCAGCATGTCCGGATTGTCCGCCGCTTGTTCGGCCAGCGACGGCGTTTCGATGATGTCTGCACACAACCTGTAGTACAGGTCTTCACGGAATCGACCATTTTCGATTTCGCGTCGCAGGTCGCGGTTCGTTGCTGCGATGATCTTGCCTTCAAAATTGCGAGTCCTGGTTTCACCGACCCTTTGGAACTGGCGGTTCTGCAGGACTCTCAGCAGCTTCACCTGAGTTGCGAGGTCGAGTTCGCCGATTTCATCCAGCAGGACGGCTCCCCAGGCACCGCAGGCTTCCAGCCAGCCTTCGCGGGCGGCATTGGCATCCGTGTAGGCGCCCTTTGCGTGGCCGAACAGTTCGGATTCCACAAGTCCGGTGGAGAACGCAGAAATATTTACGGCGAACCACACATCTTCGGGCTGAACGGCAAATCGTCTGGTTTCCGGATCAAACGGAATTTTGCGGGACAGCCCCACAGCCTGTGCTACGAGGTCCTTGCCACTGCCGCTGGGGCCGGTAATCAGTGTTGTGGAGTTCTGCCACGATTTCTGCAGCGTGCGGCGATACCGCCGCATGTCGTGAGTGAAAATGGACTGCCAGATTCTGGCCCGCAGTCGAGCAGCGGGTGCAGATCGCCCGATGACACAGTCAAAGATATTGAAGAAGGCCCGCAGGATTTGGTGAAACAGTTCAAACAGCTCCAGCTTCTGCCCCGCAGATGGCAGCTGCAGTTCGGGGATCCCCATCCGCCGATCAAACTCCGCAGAAAAATGATTCCACACGCGACGATCAGCAGCCGGCTTGTCCTGTCCGGCTGCCCGGCATTTCAGCCTTTCATCAAACACTTCGTAAAACAGCACATACACAGTCAGTTCGTCATACAGCCGGACGGACTCTACGTCATGCCGACGCCGCTCAGATAACTGACGCCGCATGCGTTCCGCTGCTGCCCGCGCTCTGTCGAGGATGCGGATCAGGTTGGGGCGACGTTGCGATACCTGAGTCGGCGTCAGGCTCCAGTAGCTGTCAGGTTCAGGCTCAAAGGTGTCCCCCAGAACCTGCTGTTCCCTCTGCAGACGCTCGGGCAGAAACGGATTCGCATAATTCAGGTCGGATACGGCCTGTGCCAGCTGCAGATCCTCGGCGGAAACTTGTCCCACTGCAGATTCTCCCTGACAGGCTGAGGATTATTCCGATTGCTGCCGTACGGCCGATGCCGCGGCAACGGCCAGTACATCGCACCGCTCGTTTTCCGGATGCCCTGAATGTCCGCGTACCAGCGTGAAACGCACTTCGTGTCTTGCGAGCAGCTGGTCAAGTTGCTGCCAGTGCTGCTCGTTGGCTATGGGAACCCATTGCCGACCATCTTTTCGTCGCCAGCCATTGCGTTTCCAGCCCGGCAGCCACTCGGCCGAGCCTTTGGCCACGTAGGTGCTGTCGGTGACAACTTCAACACGCGATCTGGTCTTCAGCCGGTTCAGGCCCTCAATAACGGCCTGCAATTCCATGCGATTGTTGGTCGTCAGCAGTTCCCCGCCGCTGAATTCCGACTCTTTGCCGGACGCCGGGTGCCGCAGGATGCAACCCCAGCCGCCGGGGCCCGGATTGCCACTGCAGGCACCGTCCGTGAACAACTGCACGAACGGAAGCTGAACCGTCCCCTGGGACACTGGCAGGCTGCTCCGATCAAAGGGCCCCAAACGGCGGCCGCAAAACTACCCGAAATGTTATTTCTCGCGATAAACGATTCGACCACGCTTCAGGTCATAGGGTGATACTTCCACCACAACGCGGTCTCCGGGAACAATACGGATAAAGTGCTTCCGCATCTTGCCGGCCACATGAGCCATCACCTGATGCCCATTCTCCAGCTCTACTCGAAACTGAGTATTCGCCAGCGCCTCAATCACACTGCCTTCAACCTGAATCGCTTCTTCCTTCGACATTCCGTGAGCTTCTTTCGGCCATGGACTGGTCTGTAAAAATCTGAGCCTCGAGGGCACAAACCCTGCATAGTGACGAAGTTTGGCTGGAAACTCAAGCACGATCCTGGTTTCCGGATCGCAGAAAACCGTGCAGAATCGCCTAAATGGCTGGTTTTCAGGGAAATTCATTCAGGGAATGACCCCCGCGACCCGCTTCAGTTGCACATTCAGCAGTTGCACCGTCTGCCTGTCCGACTGCCGCTGTTCCCACACGAGGACCGTCCGAGACACCAGTCCTCCCGAGGCCATGACGGGAAATCCAGCCTCCCGTGCGATCAATTCCGGGGCAGTTGCTCCGGGTCGCTGCAGCATCAGATTACGAGTTTTTCCAGCAGTCCATGCAAGGCATGCGCCGTTTGCTCCCACCGTGATCCAAGGTTGATCGCCCGGTCCCAGCAGCTGCTCGGGCTCACCAGCGGAACTCTGATACACGTTTCCCTCACGTCGCCAGATCGCCGTCGGAGACTTACCGCCGAAGGCTGCCAGCATTCCTCCGTCCATCGGACAGGCATTGAGTTTCCAGTGGCCCCGGCCCGCCGGTTCAGCAGCCGAAAAAGTTGTGCCACCGTCAACCGAACTCATCACGTACATGTCGCGATTTCCATCCAGCGAATTGCGAAACATAATGTGCACGCGCTGTCCGTCCACCACTACGGACGGATGACAGCACTCGCAGACATTCTTCTCCTGATTCGTGTACAGGATGCGGTTCGGTCCCCAGGTCAGGCCACCGTCAGCAGAGCGAGCCGCACAGATCTCGGTACGCCGATTACGCAGGTCCAGCCACACTGTCCAGACTGCTTCGAGCGGCTCGGCCGGATTCGGCTGACCACCTGCCATCGCGTGCAGGCCCTCGCGAGCTGAGGCCTCCACATCGTTGACGCGAGTCGGGCCTGCCCAGCTGCGACCCTGATCCTGAGATGTCCATGCCAGTACATCACCGTCACGTCCCTTGCCCTGAGGTCCGCCGATCGCTGTGATGACGAGTCGGTTCTTCAGAGCCACGATGCGCGGTCCGCGTCGCATCCCAAGTGACAGGTTTGGTACCGAAAATACCGGCTTCGGCTGCGTGTACCAGGTTCCGTCGTCCAGTGAGCGACAGTGCCAGACCTCATTGCCCCGGCCGAAGATCACGTGCACTTTCCCCGCGGGATCCACCGCACACTGCGGCTGCAGTGGTACAGAACTGCCCTCGCCTGTGGCAATGAGCTGAATCTCGTCCGCTGCAGCTGCATTCGGCAGGAATGTGGTTGCCAGTGCGGAAAGCAGCAGGCGAATCAGGAGCGGCGGCAGGAGGAAGAGGCGGAGAATCGATGTCACAGCGGGCTCCACTGCAAAGGACGTGCGTGGTAATGTGAGTGGACGGGGTGGAATTTGGCAAAAAGAGCGGTTCGTTCGATTAGAAGTTACTCATCGAATGTAATCGATTTGACGCCGGTTGAGAAAGGCTGTCGATCTTTTCACCGCGTTGCTGGTCCGGGCATCCTGCGTCAGGGCTGGCCATTTCCTCTGCACATTATCCCTGGGAGTTGTCTTTATGAGCAGGAAATTCCGCATCCAGCAGGCACGTTTGGTCGGTGTTTCACTGGTAATGGCCCTGTGCAGCGGACTGTTTGGTCAGCAGAGCAGCGTCTGGCCGAACTTGAGGAGATGGTCAGGGAACTGCGCGAGAAGTCAGCCAAAAAAACGCTGCCTTCGGTAACGATAAACGGAGTCTTTCAGGCCGACGTGGGCTGCATCCGTGTTCCGATCCGGGCAGGATCAGTTTGGGGGTACTCTGACAGACGATGGGGGCTGGGGCACGGCCGAGCGAGCCACGATGCTGCCGATGTGGGAGGAGGATGGAAAACGCTATCTGCACCTGGGGGCCGGGCACTTCTTCCATGCTCCGCCCGATGAGACATATAACTTTCGCACGATACCGGAGTTCTACATCGGAGCAAATGGCCCCGGGGCTGTGGGGACCAGCGGACAGGCCGTTCCAGGCGGAGCCAACGGGACACCGTTCTTTCTGGCCACCGGCAATCTCAATCTTTCCTCCTACAACGTCGTGGGCTCGGAACTGCTGTGGGTCGATGGTCCGATCAGTCTGCAGTCTGAGGCCATGGTCACGATGTGCGATTTTCAGGTGCAGTCCTGTGCCCTGCCCGGCGTGTATGCTCAGGCGGGCTGGTTTCTGACGGGTGAGCACCGACCATATGATCGCAGGCTGGGAACCATTGATCGAGTGATTCCAAAGGAGAACTTTGGGTATAACGCTGCCGGTGGGTCGGGCGCGTGGGAGGTGGCTGCCAGATTTTCGTGGCTGAATCTGAATGACAACGGTATTCAGGGGGGACAGTTGACCGACTGGACGGCGGGCGTCAATTGGTACTGGAACCCGAATACAAAACTGGTGTTCAACTACGTTCACGCTCGGGCGAGTGTGCCCGGCAGTGATCAGAGTCAGACGGACATGTTCGGCCTGCGAGCACAGGTGGATTTCTGACCAGGCCGTGACCGGTTTCACCACAACAGGGTTACCAGGTGACCTGCAGCTGACATCTCAGCAGTTGGCCCTCGAACTGCTGGTAGGACCGAGTATTCGCTGAGCTGAGAGCGGTCGTATTTGTGCGATCGGTCAGCGTGTAGACAGTAGCCAGTTCAAGACTCTTCGAAAACTGCCACTCCAGCCCCAGTTCCCATTCCTCGATATTGCTCATGGGAGCATTTCGCTCGGACTTGTAACCACCATTGAAATAGTTCCAGCGGGCAAAAGGCAGCAATTCGCCTTTACGCAGTTTTCTGCGTGCCATGACCATTGCATAGCCGCCACTGAGAGACTGGACCTCAACTGCGGTTTGGGCAGCATTCAATGCTGGGCCATTACCGACTGTCCACTCCGCCTGGAAGCCAATCGGCTCTGGATAAGCAACAAACGTCCATGCCAGTCGCTCATCCTGCAATCCCTGCTCATTGTTTGCTTCCAGTGTTCCGGATGGTCGCACAGCCGCGCCAACTCCGAGCGGACTGATTGGCGCTGACAGCACTGCATACTGACCGACATAACCCTGCATGCCCACTTCTGCATGGCGACCATTGCCGTATTCAAACGGCAGTGTGATTCGCGCAACAGTGTGCAGATTATCATTCTGTTCTCGCAGCGATCCGCCTTGCCCATTGTACACACCGACACCAAATAACCCGTAGTTGCCGGACCCTTTGAGCCCGGCATCATTCACGTATTTGAAGAATTCCTGAACTTCCACAGGCGTCCAGTAGAAAAAAATCCCGAGGTCGCGTTCGTTGCGCACCGCACTGTTCATGGCATCGTTGCGGTCCAGCGGCAGGCGATTCGAGCTTGACTGCAGGTTTTCCCAGCCGTACGGGACCTTGGACTGACCGATGCGGAATCGCAGTTCCTTCAGATCATCCAGATGGACGTCCGCATACATGTCTCGGATCTGTGCGTATTGTGCGTTGTCAGGGCTGCCGGGGACAGAGGCAGCAAAGTCCGGTTGAAAATACAGGGAAACATGCTCCGAAACATCACCCTGAATGATCAGTCGCACACGACGCAGCAGGAAAGATTGGCGGTCACCAACAGAACTGTCGCCCACGAGGTGAGCGGCTCCGCGTCCATCGCTGTCGAGGACGTCGTTGAACCGCAGCTGCGTGTAACCCCGAACCGTATATTTCTCGAACCATTTCTTCTCCTTCTTCGGCTCGGCTGTGACCGGCTTAGCCTGACCATCCGGTGGATTCTGCTGCAGAAAAACCGGGAGGCCGGAATCATCGATTGCCGGCTCAGTTGGAGGGGTTGGCGTCGAGGCTGGCTCCAGACGCTCGCGGAGCATCCGGTTCTCCTCCTCCACCTGTTGCAGCCGTCGCTCAAGATCAGCCAGAACGGAGGTGAAGCTGTCGCCCGCTTCAGCAGCCTCACTCGTGCTGATGAATCCCACCTCTGAAAGACTCTGGTCATCAGCCAGCACGGGGTGCGACAGGCAAATGCAGAGTGCGATACGTGAAATCAGTTGAATTCGCGAGTTCAAGGCGGCACCAATTGCGGGTTTGGCGATGATCTTTGGTTTAGATCATGCGACAGCGATTGTATTCGATTATGAAAATCCGATGAACGACGCTGTTCCAATCGTCATAATCAGACAAGTCAACGCAATTGGAATTGTTAAGAATCGCGCAGTACCCCCATTCCACTATTCGCAGCCAAAGCTTCGGCAGATATTGCCGGAGTGTGGCTTGCCGGTTGCGTTTCAGACACTGTCTTGCCAGTCGTTTCAGAGGACTCAGAATTCCCAAAGCAGGTCAGCGAAGATCTCGTCCAGCGACTCCAGATTGTGTTGGTTCTGGCACTCTGGGATCACATCGGAACCGGCAAGGCTGTGGCTGCTCCGCGGCAGAACCGTTGCCAATGCGGCTGACCTTCTTCCAGGTCTGCTGCCACCTTGCGCCGGTGCTGAAGATGGGGCAGCAGCAAAAATCCCGTGTGCTCCCGCAAAGTTTACGTCGGCGATGCAATTGTTGACTTTGACCTCGGAAGGAATTGAGGTTAGACCGGCTGGTGCTTTAACATCACTGGCAGACACCTCAGGTGCTTCCGTCGCGTTGATGGGAACCGTTCGTCGCTCACCCGGCAGGATCGTGCCCGACATGATGCTGTCGCCCGCCGTGGTCGGGTCCAGATCACCGTATCCCAGAATGTGGCCCAGCTCGTGACGCATCACGGTCCCCAGGTCCACAGCCCCGGTCGGGACCGGTCCGCTGCCCACATGCCAGCCAAAGCCCAGGGCGTCGTCGTCC
>Ga0209990_10000855_pt1 | contig 28353 bp, 17 predicted proteins | sample NOAtaG_6_FD_187304 | JGI IMG/M metagenome (GOLD analysis project Ga0209990, IMG submission 187304) | Freshwater lake microbial communities from Lake Erie, under a cyanobacterial bloom - NOAA_Erie_Diel5S_2200h metaG (SPAdes) (version 2) | ecosystem: Environmental > Aquatic > Freshwater > Lake ...
CTCCCGATGTGCGGTTTCATAACCATTAAAAAACACAACATACTCCCCTCGCCCCCGGAACGGGGGAGAGGGGTCGGGGGTGAGGGGGCAAGCCCCACCAACGCCGCCCTGCCTTCGCCGCGTTCTGCACCTCACCAACAGTCTGTACCAGATGTCTCGCAGTCCCCCCTCAGGCGATTATCTCACGCGAAGCCGCGAAGGAGAATACGCTGTCCCAACCACCAACCACCAACCACCAACCACCAACTGCCAACTGAAAACTCAATTCCTGCCCGCTCGCCCGCTGCGACTCATTCGCGGGGCAGCACGATCCCCAGAACCGTGGTACCCCGCCGACTTCCACGACTTCCTGCTTTCCTCCGACAGCGACCGGCGATAAAAACAGCGCAGCCTATCAGCACTGCAGTACCCGGACTGCAGATCTGCGAACACCTGCCGAAAACTGGCGGCCCGGGCTGAACAGCTGTGCGTGATCAGCTCCATGACCCACGACGTCGTCAATCACACGACGGCGCCGCACTGGCTGCTGCCAGCATGCAAAAGCCCTGGCGATACCGGCCTGCCGCTCGACCGCGACTGGCCCTCCATCGGCTCGGGGCTCAACCAGCAGGGGCTCGCGGTTGTCCCCCGGGACGCATCAGGACAGATCTCGGGCTGGACAGCACGAGCTACCTCAATTTGTGTCCATTTGTGGTTCAAAATTACCCCCGATATCCCCTTGCGACTATCCGTGAACATCCGTGTTCATCCCTGACGAAAAAACATCCGTGGCACTGCACCTGCCTTCGCGTCTTCGCGTGAGATCGACAGCCATGCCCAGAACCCGCGGACTCCCGTCCGCGGCTCGCCTGATCGCACCGAAAACAAACAAAATGGACCCTTGGAAAAATCAGTCCCAGCACACGGACGATCACCACAAACCGCCTGTAAGGCACACCTTACGTCAACACACTGACCGGTGACATCTGTCCGCGCAGCGGCAGCAAAAAATCCGATGGCATGGACATCCAGTGCGCAGCGACAGCGCTACGGCGCCAAAGGCAGGCGAGCTGCACGAACAGACATGAAAGGCTGCCGATGAACCACGTCGTCCGAGTTCCGTTCACCACCATCATCGCTGCCGTTTTTGCCCACCGAATACAGCCTGATGGCTGACCCCACTCGCCGATATCCCAAAGCAGCACCATGCATCGGATCTGCCGGCAGGCGACACCCAAACAACTGTTCAACAGCCCCCGGCGTTTCCGGCCAGTCACCCGTCCGCAGCTGATACTTTCGCAGCCAGCAGCTTGTCAGCAGCAGCGACCGTTGAATCCTGGTGCCCAGCGCAAAACGCTGCAGATACTGAATTTCCGCTGGTCCCATGACAAGCATCCTGAACGTCACGTACTCCGCAACGGTCTCCCGACTGGTCGACTTCCCCGTCTCCAGCGCTGACTTCGCCGCGCTGAGCAAATGCTCCCACTGATCAACAGCCTCTCTCATCGACTGAATAGCCTGCGGAAGATCACCCGATTGAAACCGTTGCTGCCACCGATCATACTCCTCACTGACACGCCGCTCCACGGCGGTCCAGTCAATGTCAGAATGCTTTCGCAGAACCTGTTCCAGCCTGCGATCAGCTTCATTGTCTGCCAGCGGATCTGTCAGAACTGCCAGCCTCTGTCGCTCGTCGCGACGCAGAAATTCGAGCAGTTCGAACATCACAGGGCGACCGTACTGCTCTGCATGCAGCAGCGGATCTCCGGGTGCAGGCAGCGCCTGCAAATCCGCAAGGAAACCGTCAATGTCAGCCTCACTGAGGTTCGGTAAGGAAAGCAGTTCCAGACAGCGGGCACTGGCTACCGATTCCACGGACAGACCTGTGAGAAAACCAACATCCGACTCGGACTGCAGATGACGACTTAAACGCAGCAAAGCTCGCAGCTCAGTCCACGCCGCCTGCACCTGCTGTTCACCCAGCCGCAACATTGCCGCCATCCGCAGAATTTCAAAGACTTCCGTCATATTGCCATGAAACTCAGTTCTCCACATCACCGTATCCACACTGCCGGAATCACCTTTCGAGGCAATGATCGGCAGGTACCAGTGCGATCGGGCTGCAGCATCCCGAATAACCTGCAGGACAGGCTCCTGCGATCGCACCCACGAAGCTGCCAGCGGATGCTGACGGGCAGTCCACGCAACGGAGTCGAGATGCAGTCGGGACATGTCGGCCCTCACGGGTCCCGCTGCAGGCAGACCCTCATGAAAAAACTCCGGCAGCTGGAACCGCACGTCAATCTGCGAGAGCACCTGTTCCAGATCACGAAACTCCCACTCAAACTTCGCAAAGTTCTGCAGGCGCGGCGTTTCCGAACCTGCTGCAGGAACCCCGATGCGGCGATGAAACTCCAGCCGCTCCCGCAGTTTCACCCGATACGAATCCTGATACAGTTCCACCACCTCGCACAGCCCTGCCGCAGCATTGTTTTCAGGAGTCACACCCTGACGGGCCTGCTGATCCAGCGTGTCAGCGATTCCAGTGTACTCAGGCAGACCCTGTCGCCCCCCGCAGCCAATCACCACACAAAACAGCAACATCCGCCCAGCGACACTGCCCCGTTCCATCTCCATGCACCTCACCAGATCCTGCAGGCAGAGGAGTTCACATCAGCGGTACAGCGGAGCATCCGGCAGCTCGCTCCTCACCCGGAACACCTCATGTCCCCGTACTTTAGCCGGATCTCGAATACGATCCAGCTCCACCGGTACCGCGTAAGTGAGGAAAATCAGCAGCCCCAGCCTGGGATGGTGAAACAGTGTGAGAATGGGGAAATCGGGATGTTTTCGCACTGCCAGCCACTTGACATCTCTTCCGTGACGGGTTGTTGCCAGCACTGTTGGTCTCACGCAAAGGCGCAAAGACGCAAAGTCAGGACAAAAGGTTCACTTTCCCAGCACTTCATCTTGGCGCCTTTGCGTGAGGTGAAAAACTGGAATCGGCAGACGCTTGAGAGCCGGCAAAGTGCAATGTTCTCGTCCTCTCTGCCAGTGTCCTTATCACCGTTTCACCATCCCAGCCCCAGCCCCACACTGCACCCAGTCCACCAGCAGCTGAATGTCGGCCGCCGGAAGCTGGCCCGCTGGCGGCATTTCACAGCCTTCGTCACGCGCCGCCTGAGCACATGTTCAGACACTCGGTTTTTGTCGGCAGGATGTCAACACCGGGCGACTCCAGCCTGACACGGAACCGCAAAAAATCCCAGTGAAAAATGGCTGGGAAAAAGGAACTGAGGGGGAAGATTGAGAATTGCAGGCCGTACGTCGGCAATTTCCCCGAACCGCCTGCTTTCATCAGCCCCGGCCGGGCGATAGAATCCAGACTCCGCTGCGTCAGGCAGTGCCGTTTTCTCCCCCCGTTCTCCGTGCCGATCCTTCCCATTTCGTCGGTGCCACAATGCCTGCCCACAAAACCCCCAGCGTGTTTCGCGGTCGTCGTGATCTGGCCGGTGCTGCTGCTGGCTCCCTGATGCTGGGCTGGCCGGCCACAGATGCCCTGCCAAAAGCCTTCGGCGATGGCCTGAAACCACTAACCGTGACCGGCAATCCCGGTAAGGCCAAAGCCTGCATCGTGCTGTTCATGTGGGGGGGACCTGCACAGCAGGATACGTGGGACATGAAGCCCGGCGCCCCTCTGGAATTCCGCGGTCAGTTCCAACCGATCAGCACCACAGTACCAGGCCTGCAAATCTGTGAACACCTGCCCAAGCTTGCTGCTCGGGCTGAGCAGTTGTGCGTGATCCGTTCCATGACCCATGACGACGTCAACCACACCACGGCACCACACTGGCTGCTGACTGGTCGAAAAAGCCCGGGTGACACCGGCCTGCCACTGGACCGCGACTGGCCTTCCATCGGCTCGGTGCTCAGCCAGCGTGGTTACGGTTCCGGTCCGTTGCCGCCGTTCGTATCCATGATGCCTGTGGTCCCCAATGGGGCTCCGCGGTTTGTTGAACAAAGTCATGGCCAGGGAGCTGGCTGGCTGGGGCCGGTCTACAACCCGCTGCGGATTGATGCCGACGCCAGTCTGCCGGACTACAAAGTCGGCGAATTCGCCCTGCAGCCCGACCTTTCAGCGGATCGACTGCAGCGTCGCCAGTCGCTGAACACGGCGCTGCAATCCGCCACGGCCGGTGTCGGCACCACCGCTCAGGTCAGCAGTTCGGTGCTGGGAATGACCGAGCAGTATCGGCGGGCGTTTGAGCTGCTGGGGTCTCCGCATGTCACGGCCGCATTTGACCTGACTCAGGAATCCCCGCAGACTCGTGAACGCTACGGGATGAACATTCACGGGCAGTCGGTACTGCAGGCTCGGCGACTGGTGGAAGCCGGTGTGCCGATCGTCACGGTATTCTGGCCCAACGACGGCATCACCAATGTCAGCGTTTACTGGGACACGCACTCGCGAAACTTCATCGACCTGTCGACTCGCCTGTGCCCGGTCACCGATCAGGCCTTTGCAGCGCTGCTGGATGATCTGTCTGAGCGCGGGATGCTGGATGAAACGCTGGTGCTGTGGACTGGTGAAATGGGGCGAACACCGCGAGTGGGTCAGTCGGTGGTGGGCGGAGCGGGTGCTGGTCGGGACGGACGGGATCACTGGCCGAAACTTTTCAGCAGCGTGCTGGCCGGTGGCGGTATTCGGGGTGGCGCTGTGTACGGAGCCAGTGATCGTTATGCCGCAGAACCGGCGGATTCGCCGGTATCGCCCGCCGATCTGGTGGCCACTATTTATCATCAGTTGGGAATTGATCCGCATTCGCTGATCTACGATCGACTTGGGCGTCCCGTAACTCTGTGCGAAGGTCAGATTCTGCATTCCCTGCTGTGATGCGGTTGGCGTCATCATCAGCGGTTGGCAGGGAACGACCGCACTGAGTGCCGGGTGATTGTGTCAAATTTGATTCAATTCCCGTCGTGCAAAAGCGAACGGCGAGAGTACAATTTAACATCTTCCAGGTCGGCCGGCCTCCCCTGCTCCACAGGCACCTTGAACTTCCAAACTGGCAGGGGTGGCCAACCGCTCCAGTACCGACCGACACACCGCTCTGTTCAAATCGTTTACTGGCCTGGCGTTGCCTGATCCGGCCACCACGTACGAATCCGGCACCCGCCCAGTTCACCCCGATCAATCTGCAGTGAACCACCGTGGCGTTCGACCAGGCGTTTGACAATTGCCAGTCCCAGACCGTAGCCGCCATGAATCCGGGGATTCCGTTGCAACTCTGCGACTCCGGAGTGCAGCCGTTCGTCTGACAGTCTGTCCAGCGGAGCCAGAACTTCCTGGTGGCTGCCGTCAGGGATGCCGGGGCCGTCGTCTTCGACCGTGACACAGACACAGGCGACAGTCACTGCAGCCTGCGTCATGCGGCCGGTGCGTCGTCCAGTGAATTCTTCGGACGATGTTCTTAAATCCCGCTGAGCCGAGATCCGGATTGTGGTTCGAGCGAACCGCCACGCATTACCGATCAGATTTCGCAGCACGTGCTGAAATGCCCGGCGGTCCGCAAACACTCTGTCGGTGAAGCTCTGACCCGTGGTGATCCATTCAATCTGCAGCCGACCACTGTTGTCGGTGAATGACGACTTGAAGGCCTGCAGCACTGCTGGAATGTCCAGCCAGCTCTGCGAGTCCAGTGCAGTCGTGCCCCCTTTGCCAACATATTCCAGCACTTCTCCAACAATGTCCTCCAGATCATCCACGGAATGGTGAATGGCCGCCATTCGCTGCGTCTTTTCCTGCGGAGTGCTCGATGTATCCAGCAGCTCGATGGCAAAACGCATTCTGGCGAGAGGTGTGCGCAGTTCGTGCGAAACCAACTGCAGCAGTTCGGTCTTTGCCAGCATACTGGCTGCCGTGCGACTGGCCATGAAGTTGAAGGCTTTCGCCAGAGATGCAGCCTCGCTGCTGCTTTCGTCAGCACGAATCGTCAGATCACCGGCGGCAAACAAGCGAGCGGCCTGTTCCACCTTTCTTAAACCACGGTCAGCGAGAACCAAAAAGATTGCCAGTGCTGCGGTACAGAGCATCAGAATCACAAAAATCAGTTCCCACATGTAGCTCATGGACACGGCTCGAATCTGCGTCAGCGGGCCGGTGCACAGTACAAAGTCCCGTCCGGGTACAGAACTGGCGATCAGAAATTCGTCCCGCTCGCGGAAAACCGCATGCTTCGAGGGATGTTTCAGCCGTTCTGTGACGCCGGCAGGCAGGGTCCGGGGGCTGCGAATCTGCAGCGGAAGCTGGCAACGCGCAGCCAGTTGCAGAATTTCTTCCTCGGATTTTTCAGGGTCTGCCGCCTGTGCTGCCAGCAGTTCCTGGGTGGCACGGGCTTCCTCTTCCACCTGCCCCAGATAGACGCCAGCAACGGGGCCCAGCCGAAGACAGCGGGTTTCATCGACCGGAACGGCAATGTATTGCACAAAGCCATCCTGATACTGACACAGGCTGCCGTCAGCCGAACGCAGCACCACTGCATCTTTCACAGGCAGGTCGGCAATGTCACAGACCGACAGCGGACCACGCCAAATCTGACTCTGCTGACTGAGCCAGGTCGCCTGCTGTGCCTCATCCATGACCTGCAACTGGCTGGCTGCCAGACGCAGGCCGGCAATCTGCAGGTCGACAATTCCAGACAATACTCTGGCACGATCATTGAGGTTCGTACTGTCCAGCATGGTAACGAACGACAATCCAGCCACGCAAAAGAGCGCAAGGAGGAGCAGCGTCAGTTTCAGAAACAGCAGTCTCATGTTTCCTGCACCAGCGTGTAACCAACATTTCGGACAGAGCGAATCTGCAGGCCGATTTCATCAGGGTTGCCCAGCTTCTGGCGCAGTCGTGAGATGCGCAGGTCAATATTTCGATCTTTCGGTGTCCACGGCTCGGAAATCACCGCGAGGTGCAGTTCTTCCCGACTGATCGGCTGTCCGGCACATTTGACAAAGCACATCAGCAGGTCAAATTCCCCGCTGCTGAGCGGCAGCAGCTGGGTTCCCACGCGACAGGACCGCCGCAGCGGAAAAACTCGCAGATTACCCACTCGAATCTCTTCATCACTAATGCTTTGATCCAGCTTTTGTCGCACGTGGCTGCGAAGCCGCGCCAGCAGCACAGCAGGTCGAACCGGCTTTACAATGTAGTCATCCGCGCCGCAGTCCAGCCCAAGAATCTCGTCACCATCGGTGGCTCGAGCCGTAATGATCACAATCGCCCCGTTATAGTGCTCGCGCAGACGCAGGCACACACTGAAGCCGTCAATATCGGGCAGGTTGACGTCCAGCACAACGATCGCCGGCGGCTCCTGCAAAACCATTTCCATGGCTGTCCGACCACTGCTGACCGCCCGCACCCGAAATCCGTGCGCCGTCAGGTATTCACTGATCACGGTCGAAAGAATCAGGTCGTCCTCCACCAGCACTACGGAATTCATATTCTGGTTCATTCCGGTTTGCGAGCCCAAAGAATCGTCGCAGTGATCCAGGGTCATGGCTCGCTGCGGGCTTTCCCTGATTATCGCTCGCATCCGCTCGACGCGACGACTGCTGCCGGGAATTGACACACTTCGACACAAAACTGAGGTTCGGTTAGTGCGAGTGTGCGCTGCAGTCTCGCGCGAACAGCGGGTTTTCCCGCACAAAACCCAAAACGAATTTGCGGACAGTGCCAGGCCTGCAATGACATGCTGCGGCAAAAAATGCCGGTCGAATCACCGTTCCGGTGCAATTTGCCACACCTCACTTCAAGTCCGGCGAAAACACCGCAAAACTCCTCTGATTCCCCTGGACTTTCCCTTAGGGAGCGGCATTTTTCGTGTGATTTGTCAGGAAAAATCGATCTGGAGCGATTCGCGACAATTCGTTAAAAAACCGGCATCTTTTGTCAGGCTGCAGAGCCTTTCAAAGGGTATGGCATTCTGAAACGAATGCTGGTCTCCGCGGTCGCAGGGAAGCGGTTGCTGAGTGCTGGCATTGCAAAAGCCTGTGCCTCCAGAGGCCGGGCGTCGGAAGGGAGTCCGATGGTCAGGTATTTTGCTGCTGTTGCGTGCATTGTCTGTTGTCTCTTGGCACTGCCCCGGTTAAGTGCGCAAAGTCGCCCGGCACAACCGGCAGTTCGTCGCACTGCAGAGCAGCCAGCGACTGTTCGCGGCGCCCAGGCCAGCCCGGCAGGACGCAGTCGTTTGGCCGACGAGCCGCAGGCGGGCGGAGCGTCGGCGGGTGGCAGCGAAGCGACCGCGAGCGATGAGCAGCAGCCAGATTCGGCCGGCGCGACCATCGAAATGAAGGGCAGGCCCGCAGCACGCCGAGCTCCGCCCATGACGGCCGAGCAGGAGCAGGAGCTGGATACCTATCTGCAGCAGTGGTCTGAGGCCAGTGGCCGGATCTTTCGGATGGAGGGCGATATCTGGAAGCACACCTATGACCAGACATTTGAAACCGAGCAGTTGTCTCAGGGCAGTTTTGCCTACGAACAGCCGGATCGCGGCAAAGTGTCGCTGACGTCGACTCGAGCCACCCCCCAGATGCTGCAGCGTCGTGCCAGCGACGTGGCGGAAGCGCAGCAGGCTGGTCGCAGCAGCCCGATCAAACTGAAGAAGAACGGTGAACCCTATGACCTGACAGACGGTGAAGATGAGGAATGGTGGTGTGACGGTCGGCGGATTTTTCAGCTGCAGCCGCAGAAGAAGGAAGCTTACGTCACGACAATTCCGCCGCAGATGCAGGGACAGAACATCATGGACAGTCCGCTGCCGTTCCTGTTCGGAATGCCTCCGGAAAAAGCGAGGCGGCGATTTGAAATCGGCTTCAATCAGAGCAAATCACCGGGCCCGGATGCGACGCGGCTGCACCTTGTGATTTACCCGAATCTGCCTCAGGATGCCGGGGCCTGGCACCACGCCAACGTGATGCTGGATCCAAAGACATGGTTGCCGATTGCCGTGCAGATGTACGATCCGGCTGAGTCGACGGTGACGGTGTATCGGTTTGAAAAATTGCAGGTCAATCAAAAAAGTTTTATCCGGAACTTCTGGAATGGCGGCAAACCGTCGTTCGAGCCGAATCTGGCGGGCTGGAAAGTGATCCCGGTTGGCACAGGCGCTCCGCCAGCCAAAGAGGCCGTCGCGGGCCCCCCGGCACAGCCTGCCCCGGCGCCGGGAGTACCTCGCAGTCTGCAGCGTCCGGCTCCGCAGGTCGAAGCCGGCAGGGTCCCGGATCTGACCGGACTGCCCCACAAACAGGCTCTGGAGATACTGCAGGCCCTCGGACTGAATCGGGATGAGAAAAATCCGAAGACCAGTCGGGTCAGCCTGCAGCCGGGTCAGCCGGCAGCTACGAAGGATGCAATTTACACTGTGGAATCTCAGGAACCGAAACCCGGCACGGAGATTAAGGCCAGCACGCGAATCACGGTGCGACTGTATACGGATCCATCGAAAGAGACGAAATCGGCCGATCGCCCGGGGGCGCGGGTGAACTGAGTTCTGCGGATGTCCGTGGCAATCGGTCCGGCGAGGTTGCGTTCGCGGGCTGAACGATTCAGAATAGCTGAGCCAGCCTTCCTGCATCAGGACCGCTGACCGGTCTGCTGTGTCGGCGGACTGCTGCGTTATCTTTCCCGCCTGTTGTCTGCCGCGGATATTAGTCTATGTCCACCCCTGGAAAACCGCTCGCACCTGCCGCTCAGGCCCTGACTTCCGTTCAGTGGCTGATCTGTACGATCGCGGCAATCGGGTTTGCCTTTGACATCTACGAACTGCTGATGCTGCCGCTGATCGTCAAGACGGCGATTGCCGACCTGCATGTGCTGGTGGAGGGTCAGGATCCGAAGGACTGGCTGCCGGGCGGTATTCTGTACGTTGGCTGGGCCCGCACGCTGTTCTTCGTGCCGGCCATTGCTGGTGGGGTGTTTGGCCTGCTGGGTGGTTATTTGACGGACCGACTGGGGCGACGCACGGTTCTGACGTGGAGTATTCTGTTGTATGCGTTTGGCGCCTGTGCGGCTGGTTTTTCCACCAGCCTGTACCAGCTGCTGTTTTTCCGCTGCTGTGTGTTTGTGGGTGTGTGTGTGGAGTTTGTGGCGGCGGTCGCGTGGCTGGCAGAGCTGTTTCCGAATCCGCAGCAGCGCGAAAAGGTGCTCGGGTATACTCAGGCCTTCTCCTCGCTGGGCGGTGTGATGGTGGCGCTGATGAACACAGCGGCTGCGAGATTTGCTGACGATCTGCCGGCGATTCAGGGTGTAAATGCAGCGTGGCGGTACACGCTGATTTCGGGTCTGATTCCCGCAATTCCTCTGATTTTGATTCGTCCGTTCCTGCCGGAATCACCAGCGTGGCAGAAGAAGCGTCAGGAAGGAACATTGAAGCGACCCAGCATTGCCGAGTTGTTCAGTCCGCAGCTGCTGGGGACGACTTTGGTGACAACGATCGTGTTTGCGACGACATTTGGTCTGGCATTTGGTGCCATCCAGCAGAATCCCCAGATTCTGCCGGGCCACGTGGATGTGAAGGCGGCCGTTGAGAAGGCTCAGACCGCTGCTTCCGAGAAGGCTGCAGCGGCTGGAAAGCAGCTGACTCCAAAGGAACTGAACGCCATCAAAGGCAATACGACGGACGCGATTACCGGATCTGTGCAGACCTGGCAGGAAACGGGTGGACTTGTGGGACGCCTGCTGCTGGCTGTGCTGGCGGTGCAGGTTGCCAGTCGTCGAACTCTGTTCCGTCTGTTCCAGATTCCCAGTTTGTTCCTGATTCCGGGCCTGTACTGGTGGTTGTCGAACAATTTGAATACGGCGGGCAGTCTGGGGACTTTCCAGGTGGCTGTCTTTCTGGCTGGGGTGCTGGTGGTTGGCCAGATGAGTTTCTGGGGGAACTACATTCCGCTTGTCTTCCCCGTGCACCTGCGTGGTACGGGTGAGAGTTTTGCGGCGAACATTGGTGGGCGCGTGATTGGTACGGCTGCCGCGTTCATTACGCTGACGTTGTCCGCGTCGAAGACGCCGGACCCGGCGAAGATCGCTTTGATGTGTGCCATCGTGGCGGGCTCGTATGCGGTGGTCGGGACCGTGCTGACGTTCGCGCTGCCGGAGCCGAAGCATCAGGATGAGTGATTTGGCGGAGCAGCGGGCTGGAGGCGGTTCGTGAAGATTACAGAGATCGAGGCGATTCCGGTTTGTGTTCCGCTCAGGTCGGGAATGACAGCGAAGACGGCGCATGGCGAGCATGCGACCAGTCCGTATGTGATTGTTAAGATGCATACGGACCAGGGGCTGACGGGGCTGGGTGAGGCAACGGTTTCGGCACTGTGGTCGGGTGAGACGCAGGGAACGGTGCTGGCGCTGATTCGCGAATATCTGGCCCCGGCACTGCTCGGGCGGGACCCTCGCGACATCACTGCGATTCGCCGGACCATGGATTTTCTGGTCAAGCTGAATCCATTCACCAAGTCTGCTCTGGAGATGGCCTGCTGGGATTTGGCCGGGAAATCGGCTGGATTACCTGTCTGGCAGCTGCTGGGTGGCAAGGTGCGGGATCGGGTGCGGATCAAGCTGGTGGTCTGGGCGCGGGACATTGCGGGTTCGCGTCGGATGGCCGAGCAGCATCTGGCGCTCGGTGTGACCTGTGTGAAGGTGAAGACGGGGCTGGACCCGGAAACTGATATTGCGCGAGTCCGGGCGGTGCGTGAGGTGTGCGGGCCGGACATTCCGGTGACAATTGATTCAAACTGTGGCTGGACCATCCAGCAGGCTCGTTATTGTCTGCGTGAACTGCGTGATCAGCGACTGCTGCTGGCGGAGCAGCCGATTCCGGCGGGCGATTTTGCTGCACTGGCCGAGCTGCGTCGTGAGTCGGTGGTGCCGATCATGGCGGACGAAAGCGTGTTTACTCTGCAGGACGCCTGGCAGTTGTCGCAGCATCGTTCGGCCGACATCTTCAGCATCTATCCTGGCAAGCACGGTGGCATCGCGGCAACTGCGGATATTGTCGCTGTTGCCAGAGCGGCCGGGTTGCGATGCACGATTGGCAGCAATCTGGAACTGGGTATTGGTACGGCCGCGATGCTGCAGGTGGCGGCGGCATTTCCGGAAGTGGATACGGATTCTTTTCCGGCCGACACGATCGGTCCGTTCTATCACGATGCGGACCTGATTACGGAATCACTGCGGCTGGGGCCGCCTGTGGCCGAAGTTCCCACTGGGCCGGGTCTGGGCGTTGAGCTTGATGAGTCGCAGCTGCGACACTATCGGCTGGACTGATCGCGGTTCGCAGCGCAAAAAAATCCCCGACCGGGCGAACCACAGTCGGGGATTTCTGTTGGAGATTTCAGTAATTGAAATCACTTGGCTTCCGGAGCGGCTGCTGGCGGAGCAGGCACGTCAGCCTTCTGTTCGGCCGGGGCAGCGGGAGCAGCCGGGGCAGCAGCTTCTGCGGCTGGAGCAGCGGCAGCGGCACCGCAGCATGGCTTGGCAGCAGCGGTCTTGCAGCAGGTCCGGGGAGCAGCGGCCTTGCGGCAGGGGCGAACGATCACGCGGCGGCATGGCTTCGGTTCAGCAGCCTTGCAGCATGGCTTGGCTTCAGTCTGGCAGCATGGCTTGGCTTCAGCCTTGCAGCATGGCTTGGCTTCGCAGGCCGGGGCTGGTGCCGGGGCTGCTTCGCAGGCTGCCGGAGCAGCGGAGCAGCAGCTCTTCTTTGCAGGACGGCAGCGACCGGCTTCAGCCGGGCTGGCGAACACAAAAGTTGCCAGCAGTGCCAGCAGGGTCATGTAACGCATTGTGAATTCCTCTTTTGATGTTCCTGACGGAACGACGAAGCGGATCCATCTCCACCCGAAAATTCCGTGTAACCGTTGACAACAGCCTATTTTAACACCCGACGTGGTGTCAATCAGCTCGGCTTATTTTTGCCAGATTCCCTCTTGTGATGCAAAAACCGAGTTTGAGAAGCGTTTTTTTAAGATTCAGAAAAGCGGGGTGAAATGGGCGTTTTTTCAGCCGGATGCAGGCGTGTCCTGAATTTTGGGGAGCCGGGAACCTGCCGTGACTGCGGCGGGCTGCGCTGACGAGTCGGGCTGCAGTCGGTATGCTGTGTCAGCACCTTTGTCTGCTGCCTGTCTTTTACCGGGTGAACGGCCATGCTGACTGTACCGCAGAAGGGACTACTGCGAATTCAACCGAAAGCCCCTGGGACATTTGACCAGCCGGTGGACGGGACAACGCTGTATCGCTACTGGGGCGCCCATCTGGTCACCGGGGGTGTTCGGTTTGCCGTATGGGCTCCGAATGCTCGGGAAGTTTCCGTGATCAGTGACAGCAATGGCTGGACTGCCGGCCGGGACTGGCTGCATTCGTCAGACACGGGTGTCTGGCACGGAACACTGCAGAATCTGACTCCGGGAACTCGCTACAAGTACGCTGTTCGCACTCATTCCGGACACCTGCTGGAAAAAGCGGACCCGGTTGGATTTTATTTTGAGCGGCGTCCGCAGACAGCGTCAGTGGTTTGGAGTCTGCGGGATTTTGCCTGGCGTGACGGTGATTGGCTGCAGCGTCGAGCGACCACGGACTGGATGCGGACTCCTTTGTCCATTTACGAGGTGCATCTGGGATCATGGCGTCGTCCGAAGGATGGCCGGCAGTTTTTCAATTATCGTGAGCTCGCGCACGCACTCGCCGATTACGTCACCGAACTCGGGCACACCCACGTGCAGCTGCTGCCGATCACGGAGCATCCGTTTGACGGTTCCTGGGGATACCAGACCACCGGCTACTTTGCTCCGACCTCCCGCTTCGGGGCTCCGCAGGACTTCCAGTACTTTGTGGACCATCTGCATCGGCGGGGCATTGGCGTGCTGCTGGACTGGGTCCCCGGCCACTTTCCGACGGACGGTCACGCACTGTCCTGTTTTGACGGGACGTGTCTGTATGAGCACGCGGATCCGCGGCGTGGCTTTCACCCCGACTGGAATACTCTGATCTTCAACTACGGCCGTCGCGAGGTGAGTGAGTTTTTGATCTCGAGCGCCAGGTTCTGGTGTGATGTGTACCACATAGACGGCATTCGAGTGGACGCAGTGGCGTCGATGCTGTACCTGGATTATTCACGGGATTCCGGGCAGTGGGTGCCCAACCAGCACGGTGGTCGTGAGAACCTGGAGGCGATTGAGTTTCTGCGGCGGATGAATACGGTGCTGCATGCGGAGTTTCCAGGGGTTTTGACGATTGCCGAAGAGTCGACGTCGTGGCCGGGAGTTTCGCATCCTGTGCATGCGGGCGGTCTGGGTTTCACCATGAAGTGGGACATGGGCTGGATGAACGACACGCTGCATTTTCTGCGTCGCGAGCCGATACATCGTGGCTGGCATCTGCAGGACGCAGCGTTTCGCACGGTGTATGCCTTTGCCGAGAACTTCGTGTTGCCGCTGTCGCATGACGAGGTGGTGCATGGGAAGCGGTCGCTGGCGTCTCAGATGCCCGGCGATCAGTGGCAGCAGCTGGCGGGGCTGCGACTGCTGCTGGCCGCTCAGTACGCGACCCCCGGAAAAAAGCTGCAGTTCATGGGGGCTGAGCTGGGCCAGTGGACGGAGTGGAATCACGATGGCGAGCTGGACTGGTCACTGCGGGTCTTTTCGGGGCACGAGGGTGTGCGGCGACTGCTGCAGGATCTGAATCGCCTGTACCGCGGACTGCCCGCTCTGCATCGGGCCGACCATGACAGCTGCGGATTTCAGTGGATTGTCGGGGATGATTCGGCCAACTGTGTGGTGGCGTGGATTCGCGCGTCGGAAGATGGTGGCGAGCGCGTAGTCATTGTGATCAATTATACTCCTGCGGTGCGCAGCAGCTATCGGGTCGGAGTGCCTCAGGCGGGCTACTACCGTGAGGAGCTGAATTCCGACAGCGAAATCTACGGGGGTTCCGGAGTGGGTAACCAGGGCGGTCTGTACTCGACACCTGAGCCCAGTCATGGTCGCGAGCACAGTTTGTGCATTACAGTGCCTCCGCTGGCCGTCGTATTCTTCCGGTGCATCGCGACGGCAGCGGACCCGGCGATCTGATTTTTTCCTCCCACATTCCCCCGGATTCTCCACGTGGCAGGTTGCGTAGTTCGGGCAGACAGTTACAGTTTTCGCCGATTCCGCGCCCGCTGACCGGATTTTCCCCCGATTTCAGCGGGATTTCACCGTAATCTGCTCCGAAACATCGTGTTGTACATCACCCTTCTTCGGTCCGGACCCTGCCACAGTCTCTGTCGCTGCAGTCGTCAGCGAAGCGCATGGTTCGTGCAGTTCTGATATCCCATGCCTCTGATCAAGACCAAAGACGCACTGCGAACCTATCTGCTGACGTCCCGTCTGCTGAATCTGCAGGATCTGTCCCGTGTCCAGTCTGAGTATGACGCGGCCACTGATGTGGCTGCGGCACTGCAGATGCTGGAGCGTCGGCAGCTGCTGACATCACTGCAAAGCGGCCGAATCCTGAAAGGCGAGACCGAAGGTCTGGTCCTGGGGCGATACAAACTGCTGTACCGCAATGCCTCCGGCAGTTTTGCCCGCGTCTTTCGCGCAGAAAATGTCGAGACCGGCGAGGTTGTCGCCCTGAAGCTGCTGCGTGAGCGCTGGGCAGACGATCCCCGCACCGTAGCCGCTTTCCAGCGGGAAGCTCGCATCTGTCAGAAATTTGTGCACCCGAATGTGGTGCCGATCTTCGAAATCGCCACCGAAGGCCGGTTTCACTATTTCACGATGGAATTCGTCGAAGGGGGCAACCTGCGCGACTTCCTGAAGATCCGCAAGTTCCTCAATCCCCTCGAAGCGACTCGCTGCATTCTGCACATCTGCCTCGGTCTTGAATATGCTCTGACGCAGGGTGCGACGCATCGCGACCTGAAGCTGACCAACGTCCTGATGAGCAGTACGGGGGTGGCAAAACTGGTGGATTTTGGACTGGCGGGCGCCGAATCACCCACCCAGCAGGGCTCCGAAGAAAACCAGCGTGCTCTTGAGTATGCATCACTGGAACGCGGCACAAATGCTCCCCGCAATGATCCTCGCAGTGACCTCTTCTTCGCCGGTGCCATCTTTTACGAACTGCTGACGGGCGAAGGTCCGTGGGAACGGACGCGGGACCGTGAAGAACGACTGCTGCTCAGTCGTTACACGAATGCTCGCCCCCTCGCATCCGTGAATCCCTCGCTGCCGGCCGGCTGCATCAGGGTGTGTGAAAAACTGATGCAGGTCAGTCCATCCGACCGCTATCAGTCACCAACGGAAGCCGTGCGCGAGCTGCGCCCGCTGCTGACATCGCTGGGGGATGCTGCCGAAACCGCCACCCAGGGACAGGCTCCGCTGCGAGTCGAAGTGCGGCCCGATTTCAGGCTGCTGATCGTCGATACGCAAAAGAAGCGGATCGAAGCTTTGAAGGAGTATTTCGGTCGCCATAACTTTCAGATCACAATCATGCCATCCGCCGAGAATGCTCTGCAGAAACTGAAGACAACGCCCCCGGACGGTATGCTGTTCCTCGCTGACACTGCTCCCCAGGAAGTCCTGCAGGTCTATCCGCAGGTGCAGGCCTGGGCCAGAACTCAGAAAGTCCCCTGCCTCGCCGTATTCGCTGCCGGGGATGCCGAAACCGTCCGCAAATCCATCTCCTCCACTCGCTATGGGGGCACCATGATCCAGCCGGCGACACTGCGGGATATCCGGCTGTTTTTCGAAGACGTTGGTGCGATTACACGGCACTGATGAGTGGGCAGTGGGCAGGGACATCGGGCACGGGGACGGGCACGAGCGCGGGGACGGGCACGAGCGCGGGGACGGGCACGAGGGTGGGCCACGATCGGTTTTTCGGCCATGTATGAACGCAGATTGTCAAGGATAATCGCAGGTCGCTGAGTTGCGTTTTGTGTGATGAATTTTCTGTCTGTCTGATTCGCGGAGTGCAGTCACAGCAGGAGACAGATCGGTCAGTGTCAGGTGCTGTCATCCGACGACTGGCTTCGCGGCAGCACGATTCTCGATGCTCCGCCGGCCGTTCGCTGAATGCGGATCTGGACGGGAATTGCGTCTTTCATTCGTTCGACATGCGTGATGATGCCAACGCGACGGCCCTGTGACTGCAGGTGTGCCAGTGCATTCATGGCAACCTCGAGTGTCTCTTCGTCGAGGCTGCCAAATCCCTCGTCGATGAACAGCGATTCAATGCGCACACGACTGGATGTCAGCGATGCAAGGCCCAGAGCCAGTGCCAGCGATGCCAGAAATGTTTCGCCGCCCGAAAGAGAATGCACAGAACGCGGTTCGTCTCCAAGGTCCTGATCCACGACTGACAGATTCAGTGATTCGTCCAGTCGCTCAAGGCGATAACGCGATGCCAGTTCACGCAGTTGCAGATTGGCATGCTGCAGCAGCAGATCCAGCGTGACCTGCTGCGCCAGCAGGCTGAATTTTTTACCATCGGCCGAGCCGATCAGTTCATTAAGTTTCAGCCAGGGGCCGGCAGTCGCTTCATAGTCTTCAAGTTGCTTTGCGACTGCCGCATGAATCCGGCGGAGCTCGTCATCCTGCCGCAGCAAAAACTCGGCGGTCCGCAGTTTTTCATCACAATCCCGCAGCAGTGATTCCTGATCCTGCAGCAGCTGCTGAAGCTGACTGGAATCGTTTTCCGGGGCCGGCGTTTCTCGATGTTTCTTAATTGTCTTTCGACATGTTTCCAGCTGTGTTTCGCTGCGAGTCACTGCATCGCGGAGTGTCTGCAGTCGGCGCTGCTCAGCTTCCAGCACTTCCGCCGGCACTGCCAGTTCTCGCTGCAGTGACTGCTCATTCAATGTGAGCCCCGTTTCAGTCTCGAAATTCTGCATCCAGCGAGCGACTGAAAATGCCGCCTGCTGTTTCTCGCTTTTCATTTGCTCCAGTGCGGCTTTTGCAGCGTCCACACTGGTGTCGGCTGCTGTCTTTCGCTGCAGCAACAGCTGCAGTCGCGTATTTGCACTGTCCCTCTCAGTTTCTGTCTGCGTGAGTGTCTGTCGCTGCTCCTGCAGCACCTCGTCCACCGTCCGCCCAGTCAGCAGTGACGCCCGCTGCCGCAGCAGCTCTTCGAATGCTGCGCCGGACGACTGCTGCTCACGAGTTCGCTGCTGCAGCAGCTGTTCGGCGGTATCCGCTGCCTGTTGCCGGGCGGGCAACTGTGCATTCAGTATCTCTGTCTGCCTGTTGTTTTCATTCAGGCTGTTTTGCAGAATCTGTAACTGCTTCCAGCGACGCTCGAGCGTTTCACGGAAGGAAGCACTATCCGCAGCAAATTCGGACTGGCTCTGCGGCAACTGCAGCCACAGCGGTTGCAGCAGCTGGTCCTGCCGCTGCGCCTCCTGCCGCCGCTCTTCAAGCTGCTGCTGTTGTAGCTGCTGTTGCGCCCGCAGACTGTTGAGCTGGCTGTCACACTCTGATCGCTGAGCCTGCCGCTGCTGCTGCTCCAGCAGCACGCATTCACGCTGCTGCTCAAGTTCGCGGCAGATTCCTTCCTGTCGCCGGACTTGCTGACGATCTTCACGAATCCGCTTCAGCTGTTCGCCGATCTGATTTTGCAGCCGCTGCTGAGCGGGCAGCCATTCGGATTCTGGCAGCTGCAGGATGGCTGCTGCCTGAGCCTTTCCCGCCAGGTTCTGCAGCTCTGTCTGCGCAGCCTGCATTTGCTGCGTCTGCAGCTGCAGATCTGTCTGCAGATCTGTCTGCAGCTGTCTTTGGATCCGGATTGCTCCCTCAAGGTTCAGTTTACTGTCACGCAGCTGCCGCTCCCGCTCCGCCAGCTCGCTGACTGTCTGTTCTGCCTGACGCAGTGTCTCCAGCCCGATTCCCGTTGTCTGAGCGTGCCAGGGATGTTCGGTGGATCCACACACAGGGCAGGGCTGGTGCTGCTGCAGTGCTGCACGCAGACGTTCCGAGTGATCATCCAGAGCGTTCCGCAGCAGCTCGGCCGTTCGTTTTGCTGACTCAAGCTGCATCGCTGATGCTGGAAGGTCCTGCTGTGCCTGCAGCAACTGCTGCTCAGCTGCCAGCAGTTCTGCCTGATGTTTTCCCAGTGTTTGTTCAGTGCTGCTGATGCCAGACCTGCGGTCGGTCAACTGCTGCAGAGTCACGGCAAATCTGCGGAGCTGTTCCTGATCGTCCTGCAGCTGCTGTTCAGACAGGTCCAGCTGCTCCGGTGCCAGCTGCAGCAGCAGAGCACGAGCCTCGCTGAGCTGTTCTGTCAGTTGTGTGAGCTTCAGCTGATCCGCCTGAAACTCAGTCTCCTGTTGCAGAGCCAGCGAAGATTGCCGTTGCAGTTCAATCTCAGTCTGCCGCAACTGTTCCTGGACGAACGTCAGCTGCTGCCGACTGCGTGTCAGATCCTGCAGTCTTTGCAGCCAGACTTCGGCCTGTGCCGCCAGCGGCTGCAGTGCCGCAAATTCCTGCAGTTCCGTCAGAAGTCGCTGCTGTTCCGCCTGCTGTTGATGCAGAGCGTTTCGTGTTTGCTGCAGAACTGCTGTGGCCTGTGTGTGAGCAGATGTGGCCTGCTGCAATTCCTGAATCGCAAGATTCAGCAGCGGCTGCTGCAGCCGCAGTTCCGCATCCAGCGACACTGCCGCATTGATGTCAGGCTGCAGATCCGCGTGAGTCTGCAGCAGCGTCTGTACTGCCAGCTGAGCCGCCGCGGCAGCCTGCTGAGCGGATGACAATGAATCAAGGCACTCCGCCTGCACTGCGGTGTCATCCTGCAGTTTCTGCTCAGCCCCCTGCAGCCTGCGATCTGCTGCGGCAATCATCTGCACCAGGCCGGCTGCTTCTCGCTGAATCCTGTGGGTTATCTGTAATTGCCGTCTCTCCGATTCCGCCTGCTGGTCTGTCTGATGATCTGTCGCATGTCGGCTCTCAGCCTGTTCGAGATCCGTAAGATGCTGCTGCAGGACAGCATACCAGTTCAATTGCTGCTTCCACTGCTCCGCCTGCAACTGAGCTGTGTTGAGTGCCGCGTGGGCCAGACTTCGCTGCTGCTCCGCTTCAGTTCGGACATCCGCCGACAGCGGGGTTTGTCCCTGCAGATGGTCGCGCAGACGCTGCAGTTCCCGCGTTCGTTCAGCAGTCTGCTGATACACGGCCCTGGATATTTTTCGGAAAATCTCCATGCCGGTCAGGGCCTCAAGGATGGTGGCCCGATCGTCGTCCTTTGCCTTCAGAAAGGCGGAGAATTCATTTTGTGCCAGCAGCACTGCTCGGGTGAACTGTTCGAAGGTCAGCCCGATGCGCGCCTCGATCGCGGTGAGTACCTCGGTTTTCTTGCCGCCGACTTCAAGCTGTTCGTTTTTTCCGGGCTGCAGATTGCCGCGATACAGTGCCATGCTGGCTGTCTGCAGGTTCCCGTCCGCTTTGTTGCGGGCGCGCCGGACTCGCCACTGCGCCGTCCAGGTCTGACCATCCACGCCCACAAACGCAGCTTCAGCCATCCCTGCAGTGGCCCCGCGGCGCAGCAGATTCCGTGAATCCTGCTGGTTCAGCCCCTTGATTTCCACATTCCCCTTCACCTGCTTCAGCCGGGGAGTGTCGTCGTAGAGGGCCAGGCAGAGAGCGTCCAGCAGGGTGCTTTTGCCCGAGCCTGTCGGGCCGATGATCGAGAACAGACCGGCGGAACGCAGTGGTTCCTGCGTAAAGTCCACTGTCTGCAGACCGGCCAGTGATGCCAGGTTTTCGGCTGTGATTCGCAGAATTCTCATCCCGCAAGCTCCTCCTGCAGCAGCACCTGATTCAACACATGCAGCAGTTCGGCGGGAGGGTCAGTGGCATATACTCGTTGGTATTCGCGAGTCAGCACGCTGGCCGGCGTCAGTGTGCTGAGGTCTGCGGTGGCGGGAGCGGACTCTGCTGCCGAGGTCTGCGAATTCCGTTCGGCTACGGACTGCAGATGAATCTGCACCAGCCGCACACTGCAGTTCTGCAGAGCCTGTTCAATCTGCTGCCGCCGAGTGGGATCGGGACCGGTGGCCAGAATGTTGACTCGCAGAAAAGGCTGCTGCTCGAGCGGTGCGTCTGGAAGTTTTTGCAGTTCGCGCAGCCGAGGCAGAATGTCTTCCAGCGGGACGGCCCCGCGTTCCGGTACACTCAGCAGCGGCAGAGTTCGCGGCACAGGAATGGACTGCTGCGCCTGGAGCTGCCCGCCGGCGAAATCCAGTCGCATGATCTGATGCAGATAGCCGGCTTCGGTGAACGACAGCGGAATCGGACTGCCGCTGTATCGAATTCGACCCTGCTGGAACTGCTGGGCCCGATGCAGATGTCCGAGGGCAACATAAGCCAGATCAGGCGGGAATGTGTCGAGTCCGATGGCCTCGGCATTTCCCACCACCAGTCTTCGTTCTGAATCCTGTGTTTCCAGCCCTCCGGCAAGGTGACAGTGACCAATGGCAATCAGGGCGGCCTGCGGAGCAGCGGTGTCTCTCATTGTGGCCGCTGCGGCGACGGCCTGGTGATAAGCAGCCCGAATGCCAGCCAGCCACGGATCTTCCGAGTCCGGCACTGAAGGCACATCTGCTGGTCGCAGAAAAGGCATCGCAATCACGATCGCTTCGGTCTGTCCACTGTCGCCCCGAAGCGGCACCAGCAGGCGTTCAAGGTCCAGCTCGGTCCCGTCAGCATTCAATGGAGTGCCGACAATTCGGATGTTGAACGCATCAAGAAGTCCGGCCGGCGCCTCCAGACGTGAACCGGCATCGTGATTACCTGCGGTAATCACCAGCTGCAGAGCCGGATGCAGCACGCGAGCCTGTGCCAAAAACTCGTAGAAGAGTTTCTGGGCTTTGGCGGCCGGATGAATTGTGTCAAACACATCCCCGGCCAGCAGCAGTGCATGCGGCTTCAGTTCCTGCAGCTGCAGCAGCAGCCATTGAAGAAATGCTGCATGCTCAGGCTCTCGCGAGTAGCCGTGAAATGACTGACCGAGGTGCCAGTCAGCAGTGTGCAGGATTGTCAGCATGATTCGCAGGTTCTCAGAATATTGCGGCTATCGATCGCTGCCGGAAGTTTCACCAGTGACATGAATGGTGTTGTGAATCCGGCCCTGCACCGGGCCTCCGTCCGCCGCCCGCAGATCAAAGTTGACCTCCATGCCCCACGTGGGTTCAAGTTCAGGAATCTGCAGGCTGAGCGTCAGGCCGTCCGCTGAAAGCACTGCTGCGGAAACCTGCCACGGTCGCTCATTGAAATGCTTTGAACCATATCCGGCGGTTCGTTTCAGATCCCATGCCTTAATCTGCAGCGCCTCGGGTTTGACACTTGCCGGATCCAGCGGTTCACTGAACGACAGCTGCAGCCCCTGAGGCACGGCATGCATCGCCAGCGGCAGATGCAGTGGCTTCGGCTGCAGACGCAGACGATACAAGCCTCCCGGATGAGTCGCACTGCCGGCCCAGGCAAACATTCCGCAAACATACAGCTGACCATCAGACGGGTTGAATCGACCACGCATCACACCCGTCGGAAACGCCGGCATCGGCAGCTCAATCATGCCACCCTGGCGACGACCGCCAGTCTGCTCATGCAGCACCAGAAACACCTTGCCATAACCATAGGACAAATTCAGCAGACCGCCCTGCAACGGCCCCCAGCGATCACTGTCCACCCACAACAACTCACCCGGCGATCGATCAAATTCGTTCGTAATCCAGCACAGCGGTGGCTCCATCGCACTGTCCGACTCGTCCTGCACACCATGATAGCCCAGCATGTTGCCGTAGAACTTCGGCTGACCATCCGCAGGCGGAAGCACCCAATTGATTCGGTTTTTCGGGTTCCAGAATCCCTCCTGATCCGTCACCACAAAGGAACCGTCCGGATTCAGACAGACCCCGTTGGCCGCCCGGAAGCCCACCGCAAGAATCTCAGTCCGGGAACCATCCGGCGTCACTCGGAGCAGTGTCCCGTGCTGCGGCACCACCGCCGGCAAAGCATGTCGCCCGGACTTGGCGTAATAGAAATTGCCCGCTGCATCCGTCTGCAGTCCCATGGCAAACTCATGAAAATGTTCGGTCACCTGGTGATCACTGTTCAGGCACTCCACAAAATCCGTTTCACCATCACCGTTCAGATCCCGCAGCACGGCGAGCTGATCCCGGCACGTCAGGTAAATGGTCTCATCGATGATCTTCAGCCCCAGCGGCTGATACAGCCCCGTGGCAATTCGCTGCCACGACAATTCGGGCCCCGCCGGAAGACCGCTGACCACCCAAACATCTCCGTCCCACGTGCAGACTGCCATGCGACCGTCAGCAAAAAAGTCCAGCCCCGTCATTCGCAACTGCGCCAGCCACGGATTGATCTCCGGAGGAGTCAGGGAATCCTGCGCCAGCGGGCCACCATCAAACAAAGTCTGCACCTGCGTGGTCAGCCGCTGCGGCCACCGCGCCGGTCCGCCTTGGGTCAGTGCCCGCAGATCGGCGTCCAGCGGCAATTGCCCCGGAGCAGTCTGCAGCACGGGACGGCCGGTTTCTGAAAGCCACAGTGAAAATCGCAGAGGATCCGTTCCCGCCGGGATTCGCAACACCAGTCGGTCGCCATCTGCCTGAAACTGCAGACCCGGAATCGCTGCCGAGACTCCTGCGAAAATCGGTGGAGCCGGGCGGGACGACGGAGCTCCCCGCTGCACCTGCAAACGGACCGCCGCAGCCCCCGCGGCCGCAATTTCACTGCCAACTGCCGCATCCAGCTGCCAGCGAGCCACCAGCCCCGGAGCCGCAGCCAGTTTTTCAGCTGACGATAACTCCTGAGACAAATCGCGCTGAAAGAAACTGACCGTCTGCAGTTCACCGGTCAGATACGAATCCGGCTGCGGAAAATTCCCGGCCGTAAAGCCGATGCGAATCACAGCATCCTGCGGTTGCTGACGAGCCGACAGCTCGCCCTCGGCGTCCGGACGACCATCGATCCAAAGCTGCAGACGACGACTGGATTTTGTCCAGACCGCCGCGACATCATGCCACCTGCCGTCATTCACTCGACGACGCGATTCCACCGCGCCAACCCAGCCAATGTCATACACCAGTCGCCCGCCACGAATGAACAGCGACTGACCATCGGGCGTCCACTGCGGCGTCGGTCGGGCCAAAGCAAACAGTGTTCCATTGCCCTGCGTGCGGACTCTGGCAGTAATTGTGAAATCGGACTGCGTCAGATCAAACGGCTTCGCATCCGCCGACTGCAGCCAGGTACCACCGTCAAACTGCACAGGCAGGTTGACAGCTGCTGCTGCCTCACCGGCGACCTCTGCCGGGCCAAAACGCACCACATCCGGCTGATTTGAAACACCCGCAGGCGTCTGAACCTTTGTCAGGGCAGACCCCGGCAACTCAGCCACCTGCAGCAGCAGGTCATGGTCGCGCGGGCCGATGTTGAAGGTTCTGAGGAAGGCTGGCTGACCGCCCCGATCGTCGGTTCGCAGTGCCGGCAGCTCCAGAATGTCAGCGCTGCCCACGCCATAATGCAGTATCACCTGCTGGTCATGGAAATACTGACCACGAAAACGACCCCACTCGCGCGGCAATGGCCCGTAACGCCGACCATCACGACCTTCCACACGACGGTCGTCCGCGAAACTGCCGGTCTGAGGACTGGCCCAGCCCGGACCATCCGCGTTGCCCGCCAGCAGCAACCCGCTGATGGTCGGGTGAATCTGATGCTCCCCGTTAAACTGAATCCCCCGCCAGTCAATAAAATTCCGCTCGGAATCCGGCTTTTCCGGAGCACTCCAGGCAGCAGCCATCCGCAGCGTGTCGGTGTCAAACAGCATCCAGTGCCGGCCACGGGCAATGCCCCCCGAGCCGGCATCCAGTCGCACCGCCAATCCCTTCTGCGCAATGTTGTGCCGGGCGGTCGGTACTTCGTAAGAATGCGTCAGCGAAGGACCATAATCCATCGCATTCCACGGCTGAATTGTACTGGGTTCCGGCCCCCGTGAATCGCCGGCAGGCAACCCGGCCAGCCACGCATCCTGCACTTCGAAGTACTGCGACGGGTTGTACGGCTTCAGCATGGTCTGGCGGATGTAATGAATCACGTCGTACTTTTGCGAAGGCACCATCCACGTCTGAGCAGCCATCAGGCCAAAACCACGCGTCAGAGTCTGATACATCGTGAATGGATCACTGCCGCTGCGAAACCTGCCTTCGGCAAACCGCAGCGAAGTGGGCAAAGATCCGGCCTGATCCTTCGTACCATGACAGTTCTGACACACCCGACGATAGATTGCTTCGCCTCGCTGCAGTGCGGCATCGTCCAGATCGCGTATGAAACCCGCATGATCAATTGACTGCTCATACTGCGGGATCTGCAGCGTCAGCAGTGCAGCCGGAGGCTGCAGTTCGCGGGCGCGCCGCACACCCCCCGTACGCAGCTCGGAAAGATATCGAATCAGATCCAGAAACTGCTGGCGACTGGCCAGAGTAGCCGTTTGCCCGGCAGGCATCAGAGACACAGTGGCCGGAACAACTTCGTCAATGCTGTCGACTGACAGCACCGTCGACTCCCCACCACGGGCTGCATCGCGGAGAATCAAAGCTGCGGCAGTGCGCTCTGCAACCAGACCGGACAGCGAACGCCCGTCGGTCAGCACCACAGTCACTGATTCATACCCGCGGCGGATCTCCTTCGAAGGCTGCAGCACGGATTCGACCAGGTGCGCATCAGTCGTGTCTGCCGGCAGCGCGGTCAGATCAGGGCCCAGCAGAGAAACAGCGGACTGCCCCGTGGAATGGCAGCGCGAACAGAGTGACTGGGGCTGGTGAAACAGGATCGCGCCGCGAGCCGCATCGCCGGACTGCAAAGCTTCAGCGGCCAGCTGCGACGGAGACACAGCCAGCAGCTGCTGCTCCAGCGTCTGAGCAGCAACGGAATGGTGCAGACTGAAGACAAAGGCCAGGGCAAGCAGTGCCGGACGATGACAGGGAATCACGGGAGCTCCGGAGCGGCGTTGGCGGTGATCTGAGAATTCGTGAACAGAATCATACCGCATTTGTGAAAAAACGGGGGCTGAAAACCGGGGAGGAATCCGAGTTGATGTTTTTTGAGGGGAAGGGAAAAAACGGCCACCATGGCAGGGACCGGAATTGCGCCGGTCCCGCCAGCCTGCGCCTGCCACCACGCAGCCATGGCACTAAGGCTGAGGCACCGTGACCAGGTTCTCCCCGGGATTCTCCGACAGCAGCAGGCTGCGAAAGAAATACTCCTGCGGCTGGTCATTGCTGTGCAGCTGCAGACCGATCGGGCCGGATTTCAGCAATTCGGGCTTGTCAGCAAAGTCAAAGACCTCCCGACCATTCGCTGCAAATCGCAGCCGTTCGCCCCGCACCAGAATCTCAATCTGATTCCACTCCCCGCGACGCTCCACTTCCGGACCGGGCCCCTGCGGGACCACGCGATTGCGACCATGAGCGTCCCAGATGCCCCAGTCATGACAAAACATCAGCAGCGGTCCGCGAAAGCCAAAAGCATTGTTGCCCGCATCCGTAAAACGCTCGCCCAGCGCCGCCACAGCCGAATGCATCGTCGAATGACGGCTGCTCATCGTCTGCCGGACTTCAAACAGCAGGCGAAAATTTCGATGATTGCCCGCCGTGAACAGATAAGTACTGCTGGGAACCCGATTTTCATTGGCTCCGCGAATCATCCCGTTCACCGCCGACCACCGTGCAGCATCGCCAGTCCAGCCGGACAGGTCCAGACCGTTGAACAGGCTGCGGACTTTTTCCTCCGCGGGCACCAGTGACGCCACCGCGACAGGTTCATTGAAGTCCGTATCAGGTTTCTCCAGCGACAATTCACGAATCCAGATATTGCGGTAACGCACATCATGGCCCTCGCACTGCAGCTTCAGACCGCCCGGAGTATCCGTGATGCCTTTGCCGTCATCGTTGCCACCATCAATGCCCGATCGCGGACCGCCCCACACCTGATTGATCTCGAAATTGCGGTGCACCTTCTGACCGTTAAAGTACATGGTCAGCCGCGCCTTCTCCGTCCGCTTGCCGTCTCGAAAGCGAGCAGCCCGGAAGACTATGTCGTACGCATTCCAGGCACCACGCCCGTTGTACGCGTAATAGGGCGATTCGCTCTCGTTAATGACCGCACCCATGCCGTGCGACGTGTTGTCTCCGTCCAGCACCTGGATTTCGTGGCGATTCTGCAGATAGACGCCACTGTTGCCGCCCGGATTCATGATCAGCAGCTCAACGTGCAGCCGGAAATCCCGGTACTGCTGCTTCGTCACAATATCGGCGGCTCCGAATTTGCCCCCAGCGGCCGCCGGATCGTCCGTCTGAATGCACTTCCCGCTGCTGAACGGATCGTCCACCACTTTCCATTTGATGGGCAAAGACGAGGCGAATCCCGGACCTTCCCAGTAAGTCCACTTTGCATCCAGCATTTCGCGGCTGCCATCCAGCAGCAGCTCGGCACCCTCAACAGGCTTCGCACCAACACCGACATCCGCCCGCGTCAGCCGGGGCAACAGAATGATCGCGAACAGGAACAGCAGGCGGCGGGGAGTTGCATGAGACAGATTCATCCGGTGTGCTCCAGAATGGGGTGAAAACCATGCCGAAGCGAGCAGTGTCCTGCTTTTGGGGCGGAACTGCAAACGAGAAGCAGCTGGCAGTCGGAAGCTGGCAGCTGGGAAGTGGTAATCATCAGATGGTTTCTCCCGGCTCCAGGGTGTTGTGCAGCGGTTGAATGGTATATGCCGGTTGAACGGTATGTACCGGTTGAATGGTATGTTTCTGCAGTGTGGTGTGGGATGCCGCGATTGAAGTGTGGTGTGTCCCCGCTCCCCGTCGTTCCGGGCTATCACCGGCCGGATTTGTCCTCCGCGACGACGACCACTGCGTTTCTCTTCGCGTCTTCGCGTCTTCGCGTGAGACGAACGCGGTGGTGTGTCCACGGCTCCGCACGTGTGTTGTACAGCGGTTGAATGGTAAGTACCGGTTGTAGGGTATATGCCGGTTGAATGGTATGCTTCGGCAGAATGGCGTGGGATGCCGCGATTGAAGTGTGGTGTGTCCCCGCTCCCCGTCGCTGAAGTGGTATGTCCCCCGCTCCGGCCGTCGTTCCTGGGTGTGCTTGTCGCAGGTGTTGTTCCGGTCGCCGAGTGGTGTGTCCCCAACTCCGGCCCATCTCCGGCCGGATTTGTCCTCCGCGACGACGACCACTGCGTTTCTCTTCGCGTCTTCGCGTCTTCGCGTGAGACGAACGCGGTGGTGTGTCCACGGCTCCGCACGTGTGTTGTACAGCGGTTGAATGGTA